>Ga0316204_10003135_pt1 | contig 34320 bp, 23 predicted proteins | sample 6monrhotite_MG_2_FD_205661 | JGI IMG/M metagenome (GOLD analysis project Ga0316204, IMG submission 205661) | Microbial mat bacterial communities from mineral coupon in-situ incubated in ocean water Damariscotta River, Maine, United States -... | ecosystem: Environmental > Aquatic > Marine >... | reverse complement strand
TGAAAGGCGACGACGAGGAGCTTGCGACGAGGAGACTTGCCTGAGAGGGGAAGCGCAGGTTCCCCTTTAGAGACAACGCTGGTTGGCAGCGGCGAATCCGTCAAAGTGGCTAAGACCCGCACTAACCGCCACGATCCATGCGGCAGCCGCGCTCCCAGTAAGCCTCACGATCCATGCGGCAGCCGAACTCACGTCGAGTTTCACGATCCCAGCGGCAGCCCCTGGCCCGTGCCCTCTCCGACTTTTCAGCCGCGAGCGTCCCGCCCCACTCGACGAGCGGGGTTCGGGCTCGACCTCCCTTGCAGAGTTCAGTCTGAGGCTGAACAACACTCACACGTCGGGCTCACGAGCCGGATTCAGGAGACCCGCTCGGACTTGGAGCGTCTGTGGCGGCACGGGCTGGGCGCTACCGCATGGATCGTGAATGTTCGCGCGAGTGCGGCTGCCGCATGGATCGTGAAACTCAGATGGGAGCGCGGCTGCCGCATGGATCGTGGACGTTAGTGCGGGTCCTCCAGACCGGGTCTAGCCACTTTGACGGATTCGCTGCTGCCAACCAGCGTTGTCTCTAAAGGGGAACCTGCGCTTCCCCTCTCGGGCAAGTCTCCTCGTTCCTCGTCGTCGCCCTTCACTCCCCTGTGCAGTGACTCTCGGATCGTGTGGCAAGCCCACCTGGGTTTGCATCCATTGCGAAACCTGGCCGGTTTTACAGAGTGGGATGGCAGAACAACAACACCTGGGCTCCGTCGAAAACCGTCCACGTGTTCGCAAGGTCTTGCCTCCTGATGTCGCCTTGCGGCGAGGCATCTGACGTCGCAACACCCTCTCCCGTGTGGCGCTGGGATGTTGCGTTCCTCACAGGTACGCCTTCGCAGTTGGCGCGCGCCATGCGGCGCGGTTGGAGCCGCTCTGGAAGAGAAAGGTGGGGGCTCAGCGAGAGGGTGGGGATGCGGCGCGTGCAAGCCGCTCTGAAGCCGCTGGAGTCGCTGTGAAGCAGCCGCTCTGGAGGAGGAGGAGGAGAGGAGAGAAGAGGAGTCACTCCTCCAGGCGCTGGAGCAGCGCGATCTGCTGGGCGATCAACGCCTTGTCCGGCGCCTCCGGGTTCTTCTGCAGGTACAGCTCCAGCTCCCCCGCCGCCGCCCGATCCTCTCCAATCCGCGCCAGCAACAGCCCCCGATCCCGTCGCTCCTGCTGGTCCGCTGGATCCAACAGCAGCAGCCGCTCCACACAACGCAGCGCCCCCGACAGGTTGTCCCGCTGCAGATAGGCCCGCTTCAGGTTGTTGTGGATACGAATCAAGATGAAGCGACTGCTCGACGGCGCGAGGTAACGGTCCACCCTGCGCGCCCCCATCTTGTTCAGCCGCGAGGACAGCCGCGAGCAGCTCAGGATCTCCCCCCCATGGAAGGGATCCAGATAGAAGCGCTCCCGGGCGCCATCCCGGGGCTGGGGGCTCACCAGGAAGTGCCCGGGGAAGGCGACCCCATCCACCGCCACCCCAGCGCGCCGGGCGAGCTCGATGTAGACCACGCTCAGGAGGATCGGCAGCCCCTTTCGGCGGTCCAGCACCTGATCCAGCATGGAGTTGCGCGGGTGATCGTAGTCATCCGAGTCGCCCTGGAGCCCCAGCTTCTCGAAGAGGTAGTGGTTGATACGCGCGACGGCCTCGAAGAGATTCGCGCCGTCGGGCACATGGATCTGCTCGCCGATGATATCCAGGCGGCTCACGATCCGTTCGGGCAGAACCCCGGGCTGCTCCTCGGCTGCCAACAGCGCGCAGGCGCGGTCCAGCGGCGGATTGTCCCCATAGTGCTGCAGCAGCTCTGCAAAGGCGACGCGGTGCTCGTCGGTCATGCGCTGATTCTACCAGCCCGGACGAAGGTCACCAGGTCGGGACGGGCTCGTTATCCGCGCGCAGGATGGCGAAGTGCCCTGCGGTGTAGTGAGCGGGGATCTGACCCGCGCGCTGATCGACGTGCGCCATCATCTCGTCGAGGGTGGACATGGCGTAGCGCACCACCAGCTCCTCGGGGACGCTGCCGCCGATGTCCGTGCGGACCTGGTAGACCACCAGCACGCCGCCGTCTCCGGGGATGAGCCACCACCCGCCCTCGTTGACGGGGGTGTAGACCGAGCCCTCCGCGAGCTTAGCGAGGTCGGCGGTCAGGTCCACGAACGCCCCGTCCCGCCGGGGATCGAGGGTCCACTCCCGCTCCCATACCCCCTCGGCGTAGAGGGCCGGGTTGTTCTCGATGACCAGCACCCAGTGCCGATCATCGAAGGGGCGCGGGAGGTCGAGGTGCTGGTAGAGCACCTTGTGGCCCGGGGCGGTGCCGGTGAGCTGCCGCTCGGTGAGGCCGCTGACGATGGTGTCGTGGGTGTCGTCCAGGATGGCGACCCACACGGCCTCGGGGGCGTGGCTCATCCAGTATGCGCCCACCGCCCGGTCCGCGCCGTCCTCGCTCACCCGCATCCGCGCGACCTTGCCCTCGGCGATCTTCGCCCAGTGCTCGGCCGTCAGCGGCGGGGTGGGCAGCCTCGCCTCGCCGAACGCGGAACGCCGCGCGGACCACAGCCCCTCCAGCGCGGAAGCGTCGGGGGGCTGGGCCAGCGCGGCGTTGGCGAGGAGCCACAGCATGTTCGCTGTGGGAGCTACTCGGCGGGCTTGAAGGTCTTGATGTACTCGACGACCTCGGTGACCTGCTCATCGGAGAGCACGCCGCCCCAGGGGGCCATCAGCGGGGACTTGCCGACCGCCATGCCGCCTTCCTTGATCACCTTGGTGAGGTGCTCATCGGTCACCGGCACATCAGTGCGGGACCAGAAGGCCGTCTCGGTGAAGGACGCGGGCTTGGGGGTCAGCGCGGCGGACGCGGCGCCGTCGCCAGCGCCAGCGGCACCGTGACAGGCAGAGCAGTAGGTCGCGTAGGAGGTCTTGCCATCGGCGAGGGCCTGCGGAGCGAGGAGCAGCGCAAAGGCCACAGCGATCAAACGGTTCATGGTTGCCTCGGTAGTTGGCGAGCGTCTTGCTATTAGCCGAACTCGCGATGAAAGGGTAGTGCCGGGTTCTGGGGCGGTACGACCCCTGGCCCCCCCGAATTCATCCCTGCGGTTGAATCCGCTTGGCGTTATCGGCATCTTCGCGGCCCAGCGCGACATTATGTCGCATGGCCAGAAGAAATGGAGGAGCGATGAGCTTTGTGTGGATGGCGGCGCTGATCGCCTGCGGTGACTCGAAGAATGATGACACCGCCGCGGACGGCGGGGCGGACGCTGAGCTGGTCGCTGAGGCCGAGGCGGCCTTCTCCGGCTACGAGAGCTGGGAGCAGATCGCCCCCTACGTCGGCATTCAGCCCGGCGAGAGCGTGCACGGCTCGTTTGTGCAGATCTGGTACAACGACACCGCCGCGGAGACCATCAACGCCGCCGCTGGTGCCCCGCTGCCCGTGGGCTCCACCATCGTGAAGGAGTCCTACACCGACGAGGCGGGCTCGGACCTCATCAACCTGACGGTGATGTACAAGGCGAGCGATGAGTACGGCTGGTTCTGGGGCACCTGGGACGAGGGCGAGAACATCATCTCCGGGCAGCCCTCGACCTGCACCGACTGCCACGTCGCGGGCCAGGACTACAACCTCGCCCTCACCTGGTAGCGCCCCAGGCGTCCAGGACGCGATCGATGTCGTCCTCGGTGTTGTAGAGGTGCGGTGAGAACCGCAGGGTGTCGGCGCCCCGTGGGGAGTGCACGATGCCCGCGGCCATCGCCCGGGCGTGCCACGCCTCGGCGTCGGGGCGTCGCGCGCTGACGGTGCCCGCGCGATCCCGGTCGTCGATGGGGGTGAGCACCGGCGCGCCAGCGGCCCTGAGGCCGTCCGCCAGCCGCCCGCTGAGCGCCAGCACGCGCGCCTCGATGGCGTCGATACCCACGGACCGGAACAGGTCGACGGAGGCGCCCAGCGCCCAGTGACGGGCGATGCTCACGCCGCCGACCTCCAGGGCGCTGGCGTCGCCGCGCGGATCCAGCGTCGTGTTGTCCATGGCGAAGGGGTCGACCTGGGAGAGCCAGCCGGTGACCGGCATCCGACAGGACGCGCGCAGCGCTGGCGAGAGCAGCAGGATGCCGTTGCCGAGGCCCGAGCACAGCCACTTCAGCGGGGTCACCGCCATCGCCGCCGCCCCCCAGCCCCGGAAGTCCTGGGCGATCACCCCGGCGGCCTGGGTGGCGTTGATGATGTGCAGCACGTCGCGCTCGGCCAGCGGGCCGGAGAGGGCGCCCACGTTGACGCGGGCGCCGGTGCGGTACTGGACCTGGCTCGTGACCACCGCCCGGGTCCGGGGCGTCACCGCGTCCAGGATCTTGCCGACCGGGTAGGTGTTGTCGGCCTCGGGCTGTACCCAGATCGGCCGGAAGCCGTGGTGCAGCCAGGGCAGGGTGGAGGAGGGGAACTCGTCGGCCAGCAGCAGCACCTCGTCCCGGGTGTCTCCCCCCGCGCGGGACTGGGCGGCCATCATGGCCAGCCAGTTCATGGACTCGCTGGTGCAGCCGGTGAAGGCGACATCCTCCACCTCGGCGCCCAGCAGCGCCGCGACGCTGGCGCGGGCCGCCGCCTGCTTCGCCAGCAGAGGCTCGATGGCGAGGATGCCCTGCTCGCCGAGCAGCCGGTGCGCCGCCACGGCCGCGTCGGTGGCGACCTGGGGAATGACGCCGATGGCGGCGGCGTCGACGTAGACCCGCGAGGTGGCGGCGGGGAAGCGCGAGCGGATATCGGACCAGTCCACGGGGACTCCGGGAGCGAAGGTGGCGGAGAACACTCTATCGGCGCTGCTCGTCGACGCGGGCAATACCCTGCTCCAGCTCCGGGAGCCGGTGGGCGAGACCTACGCGCGGCTGGGCCGGCCCTACGGTGTCGCGGGCGACGCGGCGGCGGTGGGCCGGCGGTTCGGCGCGGCCTTCCGAGGCTGGGAGGGCCCCCGCTACCAGGGGGACGGGCGGCCCTTCTGGCGGGCGGTGGTGGCGGGCTCGACCGGCTGCGCCGATCTGGACTACTTCGAGGTCGTCTACGCCCACTACGCGCGGCCCGAAGCCTGGACCGTCGCCGAGGGGGCGCTGGAGGCCTTCGCGGCGCTGCGGGGGCGGGGGGTGAAGGTGGCCGTGGTGTCCAACTGGGACGACCGGCTGCGGGGGCTGCTGGAGGTCATGGGCCTGATGGACGCGGTGGACGCGGCGTTCATCTCCACCGAGCTCGGCGTCGAGAAGCCGGACCCGGCGATCTACCGCCTCGCCTGTGAGGGGCTGGGGGTGCGACCGGTCGAGGCCCTCCACGTCGGCGATCACCCCGAGAAGGACGTCGCCGCCGCCAGGGCCGCGGGCTGCGGGGCGCTGCTGTACGGCGCGGGGCTGGGGAGCTTCCGCGAGCTGGCTACCTGTCAGAAGGTGCCGCCGAACAGCAGGTAGACCGAGCCGGACTTCTCGCCGTTGGGATCCGACTTGGGCGCGCCCACCACGAGGTCCGCGAAGCCGTCGCCGTCGAGATCGCCGCCGGCGACGCTGGTGCCGAGCTCGTCGTCGCTGCTGTCGCCCTGCCAGAGGAGGTCGGCGTCGGCGCCGCTGTAGCTGCCGCTGACCGGGCCGTAGAAGAGGTAGGCGCTGCCGGACTTGTTGCCGTTGTCGTCCGCGCCCTTGGAGCCGAGCAGGAGCTCGTCCCTGCCGTCGCCGTCGACGTCGCCGACGATGCTCACGCTGCTCCCCAGCTTGGCGTCGTTGTAGTCGCCGACGAAGCTCGCGTCCGCGCTGGAGAGGAGCATGGTCCCGTCCGTGTAGGTCACGAGCCAGGCCGCGCCCTGGTTGTTGGAGTCGTCGTACTCCTCGGCGCCGATGAGGATCTCCGCCGCGCCGTCGCCGTCGGTGTCGCCCACGCTGGCCGCGGCCTCGCCGACGAAGTCGTTGTTGGAGGGGCCGATGAAGATCGCGTCCGCGTCGTCTTCCAGGTAGAGGTCGCTGCTCACCGGGCCCAGCGCCACGTAGATCGCGCCGTGGTCGTTGCCGCTCTCGTCGTAGCCGGGGGCGCCGACCAGCACGTCGGCGATGCCGTCGCCGTCGACGTCCGCGCTGGCGACGCTGGTGCCGGCGAGATCCTCGCCGTCCTCGGTGGTCAGGATGTCGTCGTAGCTGGTGTCCAGGCCGATGATCCCGCTCACCGGACCGCGCAGGATGTAGACCGCGCCCATGTCGGTGCTGCTGTCGTCGCGCCCCGGGGCGCCGATCAGCAGATCGGAGGTCTCGTCGTTGTTCAGGTCGCCGCCCGCGAAGCCCTCGCCGGCCTCGTCGTTGCTGGTGGTGCCGTAGAGGCGGGCGTCCGCGTCCGAGGGGGCGTACTCGCCGATCGCGAGGCCGTCGCCGGAGAAGAGGTAGACCGCGCCGCGGTTGGAGACGCTGGAGTAGTCGATCTCGCCGGAGCCCACGAGGAGGTCCGGGTAGCCGTCGTCATCGACGTCACCCGCGCTCGCGACCACCTGGAGCTTGTCGTTCGACTCGTCGCTCTTGAACATGGCCGCGGTGGTCTCGCTCAGGTCGGTGGGGCCGCCGGTGTGCGGGCCGAAGACCAGGAAGGCCGCGCCGGTCTTGTCGGTCCCGTCGGTGTCCTTGTGCTTGGCGCTGATGAGCAGCTCCAGGGAGCCGTCGCCGTCGATGTCCCCCACCACCGCGACGCCCTCACCGGCGTGATCATCCACTACGCCGCCGTAGTAGATGACGTCCGAGTCCGCCGCGAGCGCGCTCCCCCGGGGGCCGCAGGCGATGTCGTCGCAGTCGTTGTCGATTCCGTCCTCGCAGACCTCCTCGGCGTCGGGGTTGACGTCGCCGTCGGTGTCGTCGCAGTCCCCGAGCTGCTCGGTCAGGCCCTTCAGCGGATCGCAGGACTCGAGCGAGTAGTCGTCGGTCCCCCAGCCGTCATTGTCGGCGTCGATGTAGTAGACATCGGCGTCCACCGGATCCTCGTCGATGTCCTCGTCGCAGTCGTTGTCGAGCTCGTCGCAGAGCTCGTCCCCGCCTGGGAAGGTGTCGTCGTCGCCGTCGTCGCAGTCGTAGGTTCCAGCGTCGGCGATGTAGCCCGCGGGGGCCTCGCAGGCCTCGACGGTGTCGGCTTCGTCGCCCCAGCTGTCCTCGTCGTCGTCGGCGTGCCAGGTGCTGGCGTCGAGCGCGTCGATGTCGACGTCGCTGTCGCAGTCATTGTCGACGCCGTCGCAGATCTCCGAGGCGTCCGGGTTGACGTCGACCCCTGTAAGGAGAGTGTCATCGCAGTCCCCGTCGATGGTGGCCGCGTCGGGGGGCAGCTCGCAGGACTCGGTGCTGTCGCCCGCGCCCCAGCCGTCGCCGTCTTCGTCCGTGTACCAGATGACGGAGTCGGTCGCGCCGACGTCGACGGTGCCGTCGCAGTCGTTGTCGAGCTCGTCGCAGATCTCCTCCGCGCCGGGGTACGCGCTCGCGCCGGTGAGCACGCTGTCGTCGCAGTCCTCATCGCAGGTGGAGAAGCCGTCGTGGTCCGCGTCGGCGGTGTTGAGGTCGGCGTCGGTGTCGTCGCAGTCGGTGTTGGTGATGACGTAGCCGTCGGGGGCCGCGCAGACCTCCGCCGAGGTCGCAGCGTCGCCCTCGCCGTCTTCGTCGCTGTCGGCGTAGAAGGTCAGCCGATCGATGGCGTCGTCGTCGATGACCCCGTCGCAGTTGTTGTCGCGCTCGTCGCAGATCTCGTCCGCGTCGGGGTTGATCTCCCCGTCGCTGTCGTCGCAGTCCTCGGCGTTGTCCGTGTAGCCCTCGGGCTCGTTGCAGTCGCTGGTCACGCTCAGGGCGTCGCCGAAGTTGTCGTTGTCGGCGTCCGCGTACCACTCGGGGGCGTCCAGCACGCCGCCGTCGATGTCACCGTTACAGTCGTTGTCGATGTCGTCGCAGATCTCGGTGGCGTCGGGGTTCACCGCGGCGTCGCCGTCGTCGCACTCCTCGCAGGCGGCGAAGCCGTCGCCGTCGCCGTCCTCGTAGCCCACGCTCCCGTCGCAGTTGTAGTCGTAGGGATCCGTGCACTCCTCCGCGGCGCCGGGGTTGTAGGCCGCGTCGGTGTCGTCGCAGTCGCCGGCGTACTGGGCGAAGCCCTCGGGCTGGTCGCAGGCGTGGGTGGTGACCCCCTCGACCCCGTAGCCGTCTTCGTCGCCGTCGAAGTACCACTCGCCGGCGTCGACGGCCTGACCCTCATCGACCCGATCGTCGCAGTCGGTGTCGACGCCGTCGCAGTACTCGTCCGCGCCGGGGAAGGTGTCCGCGTCGTCGTCGTCGCAGTCTTCGCTGGCGTCGTAGCCGTCGCCGTCAGCGTCTGCGCTGAAGCCGGTGTCCGGCGGTCCGGTGTCTGGCCCGGTGTCCGGCGGTCCGGTGTCTGGTCCGGTGTCTGGGCCGGTGTCGGTCAGATCGGTGTCGGGCCCGGTATCATCACCGGAGCTGCCGGAGTCGGTGGGCTCGCCGGTGTCGTCGATGGTGGTCTCGTCCACCGTCGCGTCCGAGTCGGTGGGACCGATGTCTTCGAGCTTCGGCAGGCAACCCAGGAGGGTGAGGAGCAGGAGGTTCATGGATCCCCGTTGACGTCCCGCAAGTCTAACAGCAGGTGTCCTCCTGACAGGGAGCGAAGTAAGTGAGTGCGATATGCCACTGATGCTCCTCCTCTCCTTGCTTGCGCCTGCGTTGGCGCAGGAGTCTCCTTCCGCGCGGGTCTTCCCCGCGGCGGGACCGATCGCCGTCGACGGCGTGCTGGATGAGCCCGGCTGGTCGGGCGCCGTGCCCGTCACGGACTTCAGCCGCTTCACCCCCGCCGAGGGCGGCGCGCCCGCCGGCACCACCGAGGTGCGCTTCCTCCAGGACGAGGAGAACCTCTACATCGGCGTGCGGGTCGCCGACACGGACTACCCTGTCCGCGCCCGCGTCAGCCCCCGGGAGCAGCTGAACGCCGACGATCAGGTCGGGATCTACCTGGACACATTCAACGATCAGCGCACCGGCTACATCTTCTACGTCAGCGCGCTCGGTGTTCAGCAGGACATCCGCTTCAACAACGGCCAGTGGAACATGAACTGGAACACCGTGCTGTGGACCCGGGGGGAGCCCACCGAGAACGGCTATGTCATTGAGATCGCAATCCCCTTTCACTCACTGCGTTACCCCGAGTCCGACGGGCCGCAGAGCTGGGGGCTGCTCCTGACGCGGAAGATCCCCTCCGAGGGCGCCAAGTACGCCTGGCCCGAGGTCTCCCGCAATCACCCCCGCCTGCTCTCCCAGGCCGCGCCGCTCGCGGGGGTGACGCCGGCGCCGCGCGCCGCCGGCCTGGAGCTCCTGCCGTCGCTGGCGGTGCGGCAGGCGGACATCCTCCGGGAGGCGATCCGACCCGGCCTGGACCTGCGGATGTCCCTCGGACCGGACTCCGGGGCCGCGCTCACCATCAACCCGGACTTCTCCCAGGTGGAGGGGGACGCCGCGCAGATCGACCTGAACCAGCGCTTCGCCTTCTTCTACCCGGAGCGGCGGCCCTTCTTTCTGGACGGCATCCACGCCTTCCAGGATGTGAGCGACACCCTCTACACCCGCTCCATCGTTGAGCCGCTCTACGGCGTGAAGCTCTCGGGGCAGCGGGACGGCGTCACCATCGGCGCGCTGCAGGCGCTGGACCGCAGTCCTGGCGCCTCGTTCAATCAGGACGGCGCCCCGGGCTTCTCCGAGGACGAGATCGGCGATCGCTGGGCCACCAACACCTTCGGTCGCCTGCGGGTGGACGCCTTCGACGGCGGCTTCTTCGGGCTCACGGCGGCGGACAAGCGGCTGACGGACGGCGGCGGACACAGCGACGTGCTGGGCGCGGACGCGGTGGTGCCCATCGGCGAGGCCTGGACGGTCTCGGGGGCGGCGGCGGGCTCGCTGACCGGAGCCGGACAAGCCAGCGCCGTCGCCGAGTCGCTGGTGGGCCACGACGTGGGGTTGGACATCGAGCGCCAGGTCGGGGTGGGCTGGAACGCGATGCTGGGCGCCCGGGACACCGGGCCCGGCTTCCGCCAGGAGATGGGCTTCGTGAATCAGAGCGGCATCACCACGGTCAACCTGGAGGGCGGCTACACCGCGGAGCCCGACGCGGCCTGGATCGACGTGGAGAACACGGGCTTCTGGGCGGGGGCCTACGAGGATCGGGACGGGGACCATGTGCGCGAGGTGGGCCTCTTCCAGTGGGCCACCCTGGGCGGGGTGCATGAGCCCTCCGTGTTCTTCGGGCTCCAGGATCTGCTCCAGTCCGGCTTCTCCCACCAGGGCTGGCTGGCGGGGGTGGAGTACGAGACGGAGCCGACGAAGTTCCTGGCGCTCGGCCTCGCGGGCGAGACCGCCGACACCCTGGACTTCGGCGGGATCGCGGACGAGACCGCCGACGCCCTGGACCCCAGCGAGCCGCTGCCGGCCCGCTCCTGGTCCATCGACGGGGAGGCCGCCGTGCGCGTCGGCGCTGGCGTGCGGGTGGACCTGTACGCGCAGCAGGAGTGGTTCACCCCGGAGGGGCTGGAGACCGAGACCGCGACCGCGCTGCGGAGCCGCGTCTTCTATCAGCTCACCCGCAGCCTGGGCGCTCGCCTCATCGGCCAGACGACCACCGGCAGCGCCATCGAGACGCCGGAGCTGGCGACCAGCTACCTCGTCACCTGGCTGCGGAACCCCGGCACGGAGGCCTATATCGGCGCGACCCAGCGCTTCCTGTTGGAGGACACGGCGTCGCTGGAGGAGACCACGCTCTTCGCCAAGCTGACGTGGCTCTTCCGTGTCTGAGGCTGGAGCTGCCCGGTCTGAGCGCGCGGATGTCGTCGTCATCGGCGGCGGACTGGCGGGGCTGGCGACGGCGGCCTTCCTGGCGGAGGGCGGGGTCGAGGTGCTGCTGCTGGAGGCGCGCTCCGCGCTGTTCGATGGGGCCAGCGGCCGCGGCGCCGGGCTGGTGACCGCGGGGCTGATCGACGCGCCCCACCGGCTCGTCGGGGGGCTGGGGGAGGCACAGACCGCGGAGGTGCTGCGGTTCAGCCAGGAGAACGCGGCGCTGCTCGACGCGGCGGGCGTGCTGGACCGGACGGGGGTCGTGCACGCGGCGATCGGCGAGCGGGAGTCGGCGGTGATGGCCGAGTCCGTCGCGGTCGCCGAGCGGCTGGGGCTGCCCTGTGAGCTGTGGGAGGCCGCGCGGGTCAATGAGGCGCTGGGCGGCAGCGGGTTCGGCCCGGGGCGCTTCGTGCCCGGGGACGGGCACCTGGACGCGGCGGCGCTGCGCGAGCGGCTGACGGCGCGCGCGGTGGCGGCCGGGGCGCGGATCGAGACCGGGAGCCGGGTGTCGGGTGTGTCGGATGCCGGCGAGGTCCAGGTCGTTGGATCGGCCGGCGAGCGGGTCGTGGCCTCGGAGATGGTGGTGATCGCGGCCGGGGCTGGCGCGGCGGCGGCGGCGCCCTGGTTCGGGGACAAGGTCTACCCGGTGCGCGGTCAGCTCATCGAGGTTCTGGCGGAGCGCGGGGCCGCGGGGTGGTCCATCGGCTGGCGCGCGCAGATGGGCTACCTCTACGGCGGCTCCTCGGCGGCGGGCGGGCTGCTGCTGGGCGGGGCGCGCTGGGCCACGCCTCACCTGGAGGTGGGGGAGACGGACGACACCCGGATCAGCGAGGCGGTGGATGAGAAGCTGCGCGGGGTGCTGGCGCGGCGCTTCCCCCGCCTCGTGCGCGCGCCCGGCCCCGACCGCCGCGCGGGCATCATGGCCTTCACCTGCGACGGGCTCCCCTTCGTCGGGGGGATCCCGGGGCAGCCCCGGATGCTGGCCTGCCTGGGCTTCAACGCCCGGGGATTCTCGCTGGCGCTGCGCGCCGCTCGCGCCGTCGCCGACGCCGTCCTGACCGGCGAGGCCGAGGGCCTGCCCGACTGCCTCCGCCCGGGTCGAATGGCTGTCTGAGCCCGACTGGCCGCCTGAGCCCGCCTACTCGTCGCGGGGCACGAACGGCACCTCGATGGTGGTCTCTCCGGGGGGGAGGCCCACCTTGTGCAGCTCGGTGGAGCGCTCTCTGTCGTGCACGAAGAAGCTCACATGTCCGCTCGGCACGCTGGGGTCGTGCACGCCCCGCGCGGGCTCCCAGCGCCTCGGCACGCCGGTCGCCACGAAGTCGCCGTCCTCATCGACCGGCACCGTGACCAGCAGCCCGATCCCCGAGGCGGACCAGACCACGTGGGTGTCACCCACCCGCTGCCCGGTCTCGGGATTCACCACGGTCCCGCGTACTTCCCGGCCTTCCTCCAGCCGGATGGTCACGTTGTACCGGTCGTCCCCCTCTTCGATCATGCCGACCTGAGCGGAGCCCACCAGCCCGTCCAGGTGGGCGCTCACCCGGTGGTCGTGGCCCGGCGTCGTGCTGATGCTGAAGGCGCCGTCCGCGTTGGTGATGGACTTGTCGGTGGAGGAGGGGTAGCGGTGCACGGTCGCGCCCTCGACCGGCTGCCCCTCGGCGTCGAGCACGACGCCCTGGATGCTCGCCTCCAGCTTGAGCTGGAAGTCCACCTCGACGACCTCCCCCTCGTCGATCTGCTGGGTGATGCCGCCGCCGAAGCGGTAGCCGTCGGCGTTGGCGTAGAGGTTGTATTTACGGCCGGGGAGCACCCCGAGGCGGTAGCGGCCGTCCTCGGTCTCGATCGAGGTGGGGTAGCGGAAGACCTCCTTCTCCCGCTCGGCCTCCACGATGCCCACGGTGGCGTCCAGCACGAAGCCCTCGATGTCGGTCACCTCGCCCTCGAACCACGCCAGGGCGGGCCGCAGGGTCAGCGTCGCCTCCAGCGCGCCGCCTTCGTCCGTACAGAACGCGCTGGCGGAGCCAGGCACCGCGCCCTCGGCGTCCACATTGGCCCGGTACCAGAAGCCGGGGATGAGCTCGGCGAAGCTGGCCTCGCCGTCTTCGTCCAGTCGGCCTCTGAGCTGGGCGTGGGGCTCGAAGTTCAGCTCCTGGAGCAGCAGCACGTCCAGCCCCTCCAGCTCGCCGTCGGGGCGCTCCACCGCCAGGGTGAAGGTGCAGGTGGGGCTGTCGTGATCGTCGGCTTCCTCCGGCGGGGCCTGGCGGGGGGCGCGCGCGGCCCGTCGCTTGATGGGCGCCTCGCTCGAGGTCGCCGGCGCGGCCTGCGCGCGCTCCGCCGGGTCATCCGGGGCGCGCAGCAGGAGGGAGAGGATCGCGCCGACGATCAGCGCCGCCAGCAGCGCGACTCGATTGCGTCTCATGGCGGTCCTATCGTGCGGGGACGGAGTGCTCGGCGGCGGGCTGCGCGGGGCCGATGGGCAGGCCGGCGCCGGTCGTCAGCGCGGCCCAGAAGACCGCGGCGGCGGCGAGGGGCGCCGTCCGCAGGAGCTGCTCGGCGGTCGAGAGGGGGGCGCCCAGGTTGTGACGCTCGACGGCCCGCGCGCTGCCGATCAGATCGACGCCCATCAGGAAGGGGACGGCGAGGAAGGTCCAGGCGCTGCCGCCCGGGTAGCCCAGCGCCAGCACCATCAGCTCGGCGGCCAGCAGCAGCCCGCCGGCCGCCATGGCCCGGGCGTAGAAGTGGCCGCAGCCGAGGCTCACGCCCAGCGACAGGAACGCCGCGATGCGCTTGATGCGCGGCCGGGGCACCGCGTACCCGCTGCCCTCGGCGTCGCCCGGATCCTCGTCGGGGTGCGGCAGGCCGAGCGTGCGCGCGGCCGCGCGCCGGCCGTTCTCGTCGATGACCTCCCAGCGGGCCTCCGGCGCGTGCAGCGCGGCGAGGATCGCGCGGGCCCGCCGCGCGTCCCGGGCGGACACCTGGAGCGGGATCACGATGTAGGCGCCCAGCGGCCCGAGCAGCCCCCGATGCCGCGCCCCCGGCACCGCCGCCCGGATGCCCGCGCGCTCCAGCAGCTCACACAGCATCTCGGCCTGTATGGCGTCATGTAGCGTCGTTATCGTCACCAGCGAGTTCGCGGTCATGAGCGGAGGGTACCTGATCCCTCGCTGATCAGATAGCTGGGTTGCCATCAGCCGTTTGCGCAAGCCCCCTCGGGAGGAAGAGACGATGTCCGAAGACAAGTGGAAAGCCCGCCTCCAGGATCGCAGCGAGGAGGACAAGCTCATCCCGCTGGAGACCCTCGACGTCAACGCCATCAACGACTTCGATGACATGCTCTCGGCCATGTCCCTCACGGCCTTCAACGGCCGGCGGCTGGGCGAGGCCGCCGAGGTGCTGCAGGCGATGATCGCCGACCCCGAGTGCTCAGTGATTCTGACCCTCTCCGGGGCCATGACCGTCGCCAAGATGGGGCTGCTCATCACCGAGATGGTCGAGCGCGGCTGGGTTCAGGCGATCGTCTCCACCGGCGCGCTGATGACCCACGGGCTCGTCGAGCTCTCGGGCATGGACCACTTCAAGGCCCAGGAGAAGCTCGACGACACCGAGCTGTTCGAGCGCGGCTACAACCGGGTCTACGACACCTACGAGCTGGAGACCAACCTCACCGCGCTGGGCAACGCGCTGGACAAGGCTGTCTTCCCGGACGTGCTGGACCAGCGCTTCGGCAGCTTCGAGCTGATGGCCGCCATGGGGCGCTGGCTGGCCCCTCGCGGCCGGGGCGTGGTCGGGGCGTGCTACCGCAACAACGTGCCCATCTACGTGCCCGCCTTCACGGACTCGGAGATGGGGCTCGACGTCGCGACCTGGTTCATCAAGCGTCAGGTCAACCTCGGGCGGCGGGTCAAGGACATCACCGCTGACTTCAAGAGCAACTTCGACCCCTTCCGCGACCTGACCCACTACGCGCGCACGGTGCGCTTCTCGCCCAAGCTGGGGATCTTCACCATCGGCGGCGGCGTGCCCCGCAACTGGGCGCAGCAGGGGCCCCCCTTCCTGGACTATCTGAACACCCACCTGGAGCGGGAGTCGGTCCTGAACCGCTTCAGCTACGGCGTCCGCATCTGCCCCGAGCCCGTCCACTGGGGCGGCCTGAGCGGCTGCACCTACTCCGAGGGCGTGAGCTGGGGCAAGTTCGTGCCCCCCGAGGAGGGCGGGCGCTTCGCGGAGGTCTACTCCGACGCGACCCTCGTCTGGCCCATGCTGGTGAAGGGGATCATCCAGCGCATGGAGAAGCAGGGCGTCGAGGCGGGCCATCCGGATCTCGGCGACGGCCCGCTGGCCCCGCCGCTGGAGGCGGAGGTCGTGCCGCTCAAGCTGCGCTTCACCGCCTCCTCCGCGCCGCCGGCCGAGCTGAGCGAGCTGGACCGCGCGCGGATCCTGGCGACCGCCCGCCGCTTCAAGCTGGAGCCCGACTCGGCGGAGGCGGCGCTGGCTGACGGCGAGTGGACGCTGCGGACCGTCACCGAGGAGGGCGGCGACAGGGTCTGGACGCTGTGGTCACTGCGCCCCGGGGACGGCTGCCTCTTCGAGGGGGACAGCGTCGCGGCGAGCAAGACCCGCCTCTTCCAGTTCGACTTCTCCGCTGACGACGGGCGCTACCTCATTGAAGATCGCGCGCTGGGGCTCGGCATGCTCGCGGCCTTCCAGCGCCGGCCCTGAACCACATCATCATGCGGTTATCGCTGGTCGCCCCCATGCCTTATGGTTGTCGCGATTCTGGCCTGGCGGCCGGAGCGGGGAGACATCGATGACGACGGGTCGCGGAAGAAGAGGAATCACAGGGCGCGCGCTCGCGAAGGCCGGCCTGGCTGCGGGCGCCCTGTTGCTGGTGGGCTGCTCCGACAAGGCCGATGACGACAGCGGCGCCGCCGGCCCTGGCGGCGGCGCGCAGGCCTCGGGCGAGGCCAGCGTCAGCACGGTGAAGGAGGCGGAGCTCTGGGCCAACGTCGCCAGCGCCCCGGCGGTTTTGGGCCTCGTCTACTACGCGGAGCTGCTGCTGCTGGACCAGGAGGATTCGGACTGCCCCGCGTACTCCGGCGACGGCAACACCGACCGCTTCACGGGGGACTGCACGGACTCCGCTGGGACGACCTGGACCGGAAGCTACGAGCTGCTCTACGGCCAGGAAGCCACGACCATCACCCTCGACAACTTCGGGAGCGACGGCAGCGCGGAGGCCGACTGCCCCGGCTCCGCGACCACCATCACCCTCAATGGCCTGGTGACGCTCGGCTACACCGACGCAGGTAACGACGCCGCGGTGGACCTCGAGGTCCGCCTCCTGACCGACGCGCCCTGCGAGGCGCCCCCGTCCCTCGTCATCAACACCGACTACGACATGAGCATCGCCGGGAACTTCAGCGGCGGCCCGAGCACCTGGAACGGAGCGGGCACGGTGAGCATCGACGGCGAGGGCATCATGCATGCCTCCACGGTCGACGAGCGGCTCGACCAGTGTGGCTTCGAGGCGGACTCCGGCGCCACCACCCTGGTGGGCGCAGACACCGTGGTCCTCACCTACGACGGCGCCACGGACTGCGACGAGATCGGCACCGTCCAGTGGAGCCTGAACGGCGAGGACCAGGGCGAGCTGTCGGGGGTCGCCTGCTCGGCCCTCGGCGGCCTCGGCGCGACCTGGACCGGCGCCCTGGCGCTGCTCGGGCTGCTGGGCCGCCGCCGCGAGCGCGGCCTCAGTCGAGCTGCTCCTCGATGACCGCGATCATCTCGTCTGGCTCGTAGCCGTTGTTCACATACGCGACCTTGAAGTCCGCGCCGATGATCCAGTCCTGGGGATAGGCCGCGCTCCAGAAGGCGGTCTGCTGGCGGTAGTCCTCGTAGACCGCGCCGTCGGTGTCCAGCAGGAAGGGGAAGGTGGCGCCGGTGTACGCCTTGAACTGCTCGACGGCGTACGCGCTCTCCAGCGAGGCGATGGCGTAGACCACGACCCCCTGATCCTCGTACGCCTGCCAGATGGACTCATCGATGTCCGAGACCTCGGACGGACAGACCGGTCACCAGGTGGCGAAGTAGACCAGCACGATCGGCCGCCCGATGTTGTCGGAGAGGCGGTGGGTGACCCCGTCGGTGTCCACCAGGGTGAAGTCGATGGCCGACTCGCCCACGGCGATGGACTCGCCGCCGAAGGAGCTGGAGGCGACCGCGACCTGCTGCAGCGGCTCGTCTGGATCGTCCGTCGCCAGGCAGACCAGCGCGGTGATGTCCTCGCCGTCGTCCTCGAAGTCGATGACGACCCGGGCCTCCTCGCCGGGGGCGATGCTGGTGGCGTCGACCCGGATGCCCAGGCGGCTGTCGGAGACCGAGCCCCCCACGAGGTGCAGGGTGTCCGCGCCCCGGTTGGCCAGGGTCAGCTCCGCGCCGTCGGTCTCCGTGTAGAAGTACAGCTCCGAGCGGGAGGGGTCGGCCTCGGGGGAGCGCACCGCGCGATCGACCTCGTAGATGTCCAGGTTGCCCCAGTCGCCCACCAGCGCGCGGTCGCCCTGAGCGGCCACGCACATGGACCACTCCTCGGTCTCCTCCGCGCCGATCGTCACCGGGTTGGCGGGATCAGAGACGTCGATAACGACGACGTCCTCGTGATTCACGCCCCAGACGAGGCCGTCGTCGGCGGACACGTTGATGACCGACGCGCCGAAGGCGACGGACGTGAGGGGCGCCGGCACCTCGGGATCGGACAGGTCGAAGATCTGGATGCCCGCGGAGCCGGTGGCCACGTAGGCGTAGCCGCCGTCGACGTCGACGCCCTGCGCGGCGCTCTCGGTGGGGGCCGCCGCGCCGAGCGCCGGCGCGCCCGGGTCGGAGATGTCGATGGCCACGAGGCCGATGCTGTTGTCGGCGGCGTACAGCCAGTCGCCGTCCCGCGCGAGATCCCAGACCGTGCCCAGGCCGGTGAGGGTGTCCACGGAGGTCGGTGAGGACGGATCGGAGACATCGTAGGTGAGGAGCTGGCCGTCGACGGTGCCGATGTAGAGGTAGTCCCCCGCGGAGGCCACGGCGCTGGCGTTCCGGGTGTTGAGCTCGTGGACGAGGGTGATGTCCCGCGGGTTCGAGGCGCTCAGGAGGTGCACGCCGATGTCCCGGTGGGCGAGGGCGAAGACCCCGTCGGCGAGGGGCTCCACCTTGTAGTAGCGCTGATGGGGGCCCTGGTAGCTGTCCAGGCTCTCCGGCTTGCCGGCGGAGAGGTCGAAGGTCATGAACCCGCCCTGACCCGCGATGTAGGCGAGCTCCCCGTCCCAGTCGATGTACGCGTCCAGCGCCTCCATGAAGAGGCCGGGATCCTCGCCGCCCTGGCCCGTGGTGAGCTGGTGGGCGAGGGTGATGGGGTCGTCGGGCAGCGAGGCGGGGGTCGCGCAGTCCCCCTCCAGGGCGAACAGCGTCGGCGGGGGACCGGTGTCGTCGGTCCCCGGGGTGCCGCTGTCGTCCGGGCCGCTGGTCCCGGTGTCGTCGGAGGTGTCGTCGGTCCCCGAGGTGTCCCCGGGCGCTGTGTCGTCGCCGGGGGCGCCGGTGTCGTCGCCGTCGGCGGTGAGCTGGGTGTCCTCGACCGTGGGGGCCGCGGTGTCCGCGGGCGCCTTGGGGCCACAGGCCAGCAGCGTCAGTGTCAGCGCGAGCATGATCGCCACATCTCCTCTCTCTCCTACTCTCCGAGCTCTTCCTCGATGACCGCGATCATCGCGTCAGGCTCGTAGCTGGTGCTTGCATACGCGACCTTGAAGTCCGCGCCGATGATCCAGTCCTGCGGGAAGGCCGCGCTCCAGAACTCCTGGCCGAGCCCGTAGTTGTAGAGCACCTCCTCGCCGCGATCGAGGAGGATGGGGAAGGTGGCGCCGGTGTAGTCGACGAAGTCCTGGATCGCGTCCAGATCCTCATCCGCCGTGACCCCGTAGACGATGACGCCCTCGTCTTGATACGCCTGCCAGAAGGTTGCTTCGATGTCCGAGACCTCGGACGGACAGACCGGTCACCACACGCCGAAGAACACCAGCATCACCGGCTTGCCCAGGTGATCCGAGAGGCGGTAGGTGCCGCCATCGAGGCCGGTCAGCGTGAAGTCGACGGCGTCCATGCCCACCGCGAGCGCCAGCCCGCCGAGGCCCTCGCCGACCTCGGCGAGGACGAACGACTCGATCGGCTGATCCGGGTCGTTGGTGGCGAGGCAGAGGTTCGCCTCGAAGGGCTCGCCGTCGTCGCTGAAGCTCACCTGAACCCGGGCGGACTCCCCCGGCTCCAGCGTCAGGCGATCGGCCGCCACGGAGAAGCGCGGGTCATCGACGCTGGCGCCCGTCAGGCGCAGGGTGTCCGCGCCCTGGTTGGTGACCGCCACCTCGGTCGTCTCGACCGCGTCGTCGCCGTAGAAGAAGAGCTCGGAGCGGTCGAAGTGCGCCTCGGGGGAGCGCACGCTGGCGTCCACCGCGTAGTAGTCGAGGTTGCCCCAGTCGCCGACCAGCGCGGAGGTGCCGTGGCTCATCACGTTCAGCGCCCACTCGTCGGTCTTCTGGGCGCCCAGCATCACCGGGTTCGCGGGGTCGGAGACGTCGACCGCGATGGCGTCCTCGTGGTTCACGGCCCAGAGCACGTCGTCCTCGACGGCGACGTCGACCACCGAGTTGTACGGGAGCTGCGCGATCGGCGCGGGCGCGTCGGGATCGGCCAGGGAGTAGATGAGGATGCCGCCGGAGCCGCCCGCGGCGTAGAGGGTCTCGCCGTCGATGTCCATGCGCTGGATGGCGGCGTCGGTGGCGGTCGCGGGGCCGAAGACCGGCGCCCGGGCGTCGCTGATGTCGACGGTGATGATGCCCAGCGCGGCGTCGGAGATGTAGAGGCGGTCGCCGTCGAGCACCATGTCCCAGGGCGTCTGGAGCCCCACGGTGCTGTGGATCAGCGTGGGGGTCTCGGGGTCGCTGACGTCCCAGGTCTGGAGGTCGCCCTCGAAGGAGGCGACGTAGATGAGCCCGCCTCCCCGGGCGGTCATGTCGGCGAAGCCGTCGACCATGAACTCGCCGAGGAGCTGCACCGCGTCGAGGCGCTCGGCGTCGTAGAGGTGGATCGTCCGGGTCTCCCGGTGGGCCACCGCGATGGTGTCGCCGTCGATGGCGTCGGCGATGGCGTCGTAGCGGTTGCGGGTGCCCGTCTGCCGGGCCCGGTTCTGGGGCTCGTCGTCCACCAGCTCGAAGCTGTAGAACCCGCCGCCGCCCACCGAGAACAGCCGCCCCCGGCTCCAGTCCACCAGCATCTCGGTGGACTCCATGAAGATCTCGGGGTGATCGCTCTCCTCGCCGGTGCTGTACTGGTAGACGCGCTCGATGGGATCCGCCGGCAGCGCCGGAGCCTCGCAGGCGCCGGTCAGCGCGACCCAGGCGAACCCCGTGTCTTCGGGGGGCGTCTCCGTGTCGTCCCCGGTCGGGGGGGCGGTGTCATCCGCGGGCTCGGTCCCGGAGTCGTCCGTCGCCGCGGCGGGCGGCGCCGTGTCGTCCCCGGCGTCGGCGCTCCCGTCGCCGCTCGGGGCGTCGGGTGGCGGCGGGAGATCCCTGGCCGTGCAGGCCAGCAAGGAGAGCAGGAGGACGGTATGCATCGGGACGAGGATACCGACGCGTGAACAGAGTTTCACCGTTTACTGATACAGTCCGCTCAAGTACTGAACGAGGCAGGCGGGTTCACGTGGAGGAACGACACAGGCGTCACTGGCGACCGGGGTTGGGCCCGACTGTAGGCCTGCTCGTCGGCGGCATGGTGCTGATCACCGCGACCGTGATGCTGGTGATCTCCAACTACGGCGCGCGAGTCTCGGCGTTGGAGGTGTCAGAGTCGCTGGTGCTCCAGGTCGCCCGCCGCACCCAGGACCGTGTCCAGCGCTACCTGAGCACCCCCTACGACGCGCTGAAGCTGGGCCAGCTCCAGGCGGAGGCGGGCGTGCTGCCCGTAACGGACCTGGACAACACCGAGGGCTGGTTCTACGACTTCATGCTCGTCTACGACGACGTGGCGGCGGTGTACTACGGCGATCGGGCGCACGAGTTCATCATGGTCAAGCGCGTGGCCGACGGCGCGCTCTCCACCAAGCGCGTCCGCCACGTCGACGGCGCGCAGGCGACCACCTGGCGCCACCGGGCGCCGGGCACGGGGCTGAACGAGATCCAGCGCGAGGAGTACGACCCGGACGACCACTACGATCCCCACGAGCGGGAGTGGTACAAGGGCACGGTCAAGGCTCGCGGGGCCTTCTGGACCCCGGTGTACATCTTCTGGACCGACAAGCAGCCCGGGGTCACCGCCTCGCTGCCGGTCTACGATGACAACGATGATGGCGGCGCGCTCCGGGGGGTGCTGAGCCTGGACATCAGCCTCGCGGACTTCTCCGCCTTCCTGGCCGGGCTGAAGGTGAGCGAGCGCGGCCGGGCGGTGGTGTTGGACGCCCAGGGGCGCGTGGTCGCGGGCATCAAGTCCCCGGGCGACGCCGAGTCCGAGCGCCTGCCCCCCATGGCCGCGTCCGGGGTGGCCGAGCTGATGGCGCTGGACGGGCTGCCCGAGGTCCAGGAGGCGCTGGAGCAGGGCCACGAGCGCACGCTGCGCTACTCGGTCGAGGACGAGATCTGGCTCGGGGTGCTCTCCCCCATCCGGGTGGGCAGCGACAACAGCTGGGTCATCGCCGTGGTCGCGCCGGAGCAGGACTTCCTCGTCGGGGTGGCCCGGGCGGTGGAGCAGAGCCGCATCGCCCTGCTGATCTTCGTGCTGCTGGCGCTGGGCATGAGCGCGGTGCTGACGCGCTGGCTCACCCGCTCGCTGGACGTGCTGGTGGCCCAGACGGCCCGGGTCCGCGACCTGCACCTGGAGCAGACGCCGGACATCGACGCGCCCTTCCGTGAGATCGAGGAGGTGCTCCAAGCCTTCGAGGGCATGAAGACCGGCCTCCGCTCCTTCCAGAAGTACGTGCCCATCAAGCTGGTGCGGCGGCTGCTGGTGGAGAAGAAGGAGCCGGAGCTCGGCGGTGAGCTGATGGAGGTCACCCTCTACTTCTCCGACATCGCGGGCTTCACCCCCATCAGCGAGGCGCTGGGCGCCCGGCAGATGGCCATCCGGCTCGGCGCCTACCACTCGGCGATGACCCGCTGTATTCAGGACCGCGAGGGCACGGTCGTCCAGTACGTCGGCGACGAGATCATGGCCTTCTGGGGGGCGCCCTCGCCGGTGGAGGATCCGGCTGGGGCGGCGGCGGACGCGGCGCTCTCGGCGCAGCGGATCGTGGAGAACCTCTGGGCCGCCGAGCCTGAGATTCCGGTCTTCAGCACCCGGATGGGCCTGCACACGGCGACGGTGGCGGTCGGGCACTTCGGCTCAACGGAGCGGCTCTACTACGGGGCCATCGGCGACGGGGTGAACCTCTGCAGCCGCCTGGAGGGGGCCAATAAGCTCTATGGCACCAAGATTATCGTGAGTGAGACCGCCCGCTCTCAGCTCGGTGATCGCTTTGAGTGTCGGCGGCTGGACCATGTGGCGGTCAAGGGCAAGCAGGAGGCGTACTGGATCTACGAGCTGCTGGGGCGTAGCGGCGATGTGGACGCGCGGGTGCTTGAGAGCATGAAGCACTACGATCGGGGGCTGGAGCTGTATCTGCAGCGGCGCTGGCAGGAGGCCGGCGCGCGGTTTCAGACCGCGCTGGCGCTGCGGCCAGGCGATCGGGCGAGCGCGCTGCTCATCGAGCGCTGCGAGGCCTACAAGGCGGCTCCGCCGCCCGAAGACTGGGGCGGAATCTACGCGATTCCGCACAAGTAGGGCCCCGACTCGAATCGGTAATAGACCAGCTTCAGGGCCGCGAGTGGTAGCGTTGAGCCGTCACCACGAGGTTGCTGAATGTCACTCCTCCGCTGGCTCTCCCTCGCGCTCGTCGGTCTCTTCACGCTGCTCGCGGCAGCCCCCGCGAGAGCCGGCGACGTCTTCCTCTACCGACACCCGAGCGAGGTCCCAGCGAGCCAGATCAGCACCCTGGTCACCACCCTGACCACCATGGGCGCCGTCGTGGACGTCACCACCTCCTCCACCTGGCCCACCAGCTACAGCGGCTACAACCTCGTCATCATCCTCGGCCCCAGCGGCAGCTTCAGCGCCTCCCAGACCTCCGCGCTCGACGCCTTCGTCAACGGCGGCGGCCGTCTGGTGGTCTCCGGCGACTACGAATACAGCGTGCTCGGCTCCGCGGCGGTCAACAGCAACGTCGACGCCCTGATGACCGGCCTCGGCGTAGGCATCCAGATCGACAGCGCCCTGCTGGACGGCTTCGCGGTCCTCCTCTCCGGCACCTGCTCCAACACCAGCGGCCTGGGAACCGACGCCCTGCTCAGCGGCGTCAGCAACCTCTGGTACATCGCCACCAACTCACTGACCCTCTCCGGCAGCGCCACCACCCTGGCCTCCGTGGGCGCGAGCACGGTCCTCGCCGTGGACCAGACCGCCTCCGCGAGCACCGCCCGCCCGCCCTACGACGTCATCGTCTCCGCCGACTACGACATCCTCACCGACTACTGCTCGGGCCGCGTCTCCGGCGACAACGTCACCTTCTGGGAGAACCTCTACGCCCCCTACGTCGGCGCCTGCGTCGACAGCGACGGCGACGGCTTCGACGACGCGGCCTGCGGCGGCGACGACTGCGACGACACATCAGCCTCGGTGAACCCCGACGCCGACGAGGTCTGCAACACGCTGGACGACGACTGCGACAGCGCCGTCGACGAGGACGCCGTCGACTTCGTGAGCTTCTACGACGACGGCGACTCGGACGGCTTCGGTGACCCCGACGACGCGACCGACGCCTGCGCCGCCCCCTCGGGCCACGTCTCCGACGCCAGCGACTGCGACGACACCGACGGAGCGGTGAACCCGGACGCCGACGAGCTCTGCAACGACGCGGACGACGACTGCGACAGCGCCATCGACGAGGACGCCACCGACCTCGCCACCTTCTACGCGGATGACGACGCCGACGGCTTCGGAGACGCCGCCGACGCCGTGGACGCCTGTGATGTGCCCGCCGACCACGTCACCGACGCCAGCGACTGTGATGACGCGGACGGGGCCATCAACCCCGACGCTGACGAGGTCTGTAACGAGGCGGACGACGACTGCGACAGCGCCATCGATGAGGACGCCACCGACTGGCCCCTCTGGTACTACGACGGGGACTCGGACGACTACGGTGACGCCGCGACCACCGACGAAGCCTGCGCCCAGCCCGCCGGCTATGTGGACAACAACATCGACTGCGACGACGACGACGGCGACGTCTTCCCGGGCGCGGACGAGTCCTGCAACGACGCGGACGATGACTGCGACGCCGCCATCGACGAGGACGCCGTCGACGGCGCGACCTTCTACGCGGACGACGACGGGGACGGCTTCGGTGACCCCGACGTGGACCAGGACGCCTGCGACACCCCCTCGGGCCACGTCTCCGACGCCAGCGACTGCGACGACGCCGACGGCGCGGTGAATCCGGACGCCGACGAGCTCTGCAACGACGCGGACGACGACTGCGACAGCGCCGTGGACGAGGACGCCACCGACGAGGCGACCTGGTACCACGACGCGGACGGCGACAGCTACGGCGACCCCACCGACCCGGAGGAGGCCTGCGACGCCCCCGCCGATCACGTCGCCGACGATCAGGACTGCCACGACGCCAACCGCCTCATCTACCCGGGCGCCGAGGAGACCTGCAACGGCTTCGACGACGACTGCGACAGCGTGACAGACGAGGACGCGACCGACACGACGGTGTACTACGACGACGGCGACTCCGACGGCTTCGGCGACGCCGCGGACACCGCCAGCGCCTGCGAGACCCCCAGCGGCTACGTCGATAACCCGGACGACTGCGACGACACGGTGGACACCATCAACCCGGACGGCGTCGAGGTCTGCAACGGCCTCGATGACGACTGCGACGTCACGGTGGACGAGGGCGCGACGGACCCGGGCGTCTGGTACGCCGACGGAGACTCGGACGACTACGGGGACACCAGCTCCACCCTGGAGAGCTGCAGCCAGCCCGACGGCTACGTCGCCAACGGCGCGGACTGTGATGACGCCGACGCCAGCGTGAACCCGGACGGCGCGGAGATCTGCAACGAGGTGGATGACGACTGCGACAGCGCCATCGACGAGGACGCCAGCGACCTCGGCACCTGGTACGCGGATGACGACGCCGACGGCTACGGCGATCCCGATGACGCCGTGGACGCCTGCGATGTGCCCGCCGACCACGTCACCGACGCCAGCGACTGCGATGACACGGACGGGGCCATCTTCCCGGGGGCGGAGGAGGTCTGCAATGAGGCGGACGATGACTGCGACAGCACCATCGACGAGGACGCCGCCGACGCCGGCGTGTACTACAGCGACGCGGACGCGGACGGCTTCGGGGATCCCGATGAGGCGACGGAGACCTGCGTGGACCCCGGCGACGCCGCGGAGAACGGGGACGACTGCGATGACGACGACGCCGGCGTGAACCCGGACGCGGACGAGCTCTGCGATGAGGTCGATCAGGACTGCGACACCCTCATCGATGAGGACGCCGTCGACGCGATCGCCTGGTACGTCGACGGAGACGGGGACGGCTTCGGTGACGCGGCGGACGCGGTGAACGCCTGCGACGCACCGGAGGGCTACGGCGGCCTGGGCGGCGACTGCGATGACAGCGACGCGGACATCTTCCCCGGGGCGGACGAGACGGCCTACGACGGCGTGGACCAGGACTGCGACGGCGTTGACCTGACCGACGTGGACGGCGACGGCTACGACGCGGCGGTCGTCGGAGGCGGCGACTGCGCGGATCTCAACGCCGAGATCAACCCCGGCGCGACCGAGGACGCCGACGGGATCGACGAAGACTGCGACGCCACCGTGGACGAGACCACCGACTGGCACGACGACGACGGCGACGGCTACGCCGAGTCTGGCGGCGACTGTGACGACGCCGACGACGGCGTGAACCCGGCCGTGGACCCCGAGGAATGCGACGAGGTGGATGAGGACTGCGACGGCGAGGTCGACGAGGGCACGGCCTGCTACGACGACGACGGCGACGGCTTCACCGAGGACGAGGGCGACTGCAACGACGCCGACGCGGCGGTCACCCCGGGCGCCGGGGAGATTGACGACAACGGCGTCGACGACGACTGCGACGGCGTCATCGACTCAGGGTTCAACGACCAGGACGGCGACGGCTACGCGCCCGTGGGGGGGGACTGTGACGACGGCGACGCCGACACCAGCCCGGCCAGCGAGGACGTCTTCGACGGGGTGGACAATGACTGCGACGGCGAGGTCGACGAGGGCACGGCCTTCTACGATGACGACGGTGACGGCTTCACCGAGGACGAGGGCGACTGCGACGACAGCGAGAGCACCGTCGGGCCCGGCGCGGGGGAGAGCCCCGACGGGGTGGACGAGGACTGCGATGGTGTGGTCGACGAAGGCACCGAGCTGGCGGACGACGACGGCGACGGCTTCAGCGAATTCGGCGGCGACTGCGACGACGAGAACCCGGAGGTCTTCCCGGGGGCGGACGAGGTCGCCAACGGCGCGGACGATGACTGCGACGGCGTTGATGACGAGGGCATCGGTGACGTGGACCAGGACGGCTGGACCGTCGGCGACGGCGACTGTGATGATGGGGAGGGGTGGGTGAACCCCGGGGCGCCCGAGATGTGTGACGGGCTGGACAATGACTGCGATCTGGACGTTGATGAGGACTGCGAGGACGACATGCTTGACGGCGGTGAGAAGGAGTGCGGCTGCGGCGCGACGGGCACCGGTGGTGCCGGCGGCGCGCTGCTTTGGATGCTTCCCCTGGTCGCGGCGGTCTGGCGGCGGCGCGCGGCGGCTCCGATGGCGGCGGCCGCGCTCGCGGTGACCCTGGGCGCGGGCTGCAGCCAGGACTTCAAGGTCAACCAGCTCCCCACCGAGCTGGAGATCAGCCCCGACCTGTCGGATCTGGGGACCGTGGCCGCGGGCGTGCCGATCACCATCCCGGTGGAGCTGACGGCCCGCTCGGGGGCGGTGGTGCTGGAGGAGGTGGTCATCACCCACACCCTCTCGACCGGGCCGGACGGCGAGGCGGAGGAGGGGGAGTGGTTCTCCTTCAGCGGCGAGCTGGTCACCCTCTCGGCCGACGAGAGCGTCACCCTCGAGCTGGACTACTTCGGCGACGCGCCGGGCTACCACCACGCGGTGATCGAGGTGGTCTCCGACGCGCAGACCGCCGCCCCGCCGATCGAGGTGCGCGCTCACGCCGAGTTCGGCGACGCCGCCCTCTCGCCCACCAGCCTGGAGTTCGGCCCCGTCTCACCGGGGGATGACGCGACGATGGAGGTGCTGCTCTCCAACGTGGGCCCCGTGGAGTGGACGCTGGCGGCGGCCGCCGTGGAGCCGCCGTTCTACCTGGATGAGGCGCTGCCCCAGACCCTCTCGGCGGGCAGCGACCTCTCGCTGGAGGTCCGCTACTCTCCCGAGGACGCCGACGCCGCCTCGGGCTCGATGAGCCTCGACCTGGGCGGCGTCGCGGTTGTTCCTTCGGTGGCTCTGCGCGGCAACGACTGCGAGGGCGGCCTGCCGGAGGCTTACGATCGGGACGCCGACGGCTGGACCACCTGCGCCGGCGACTGCGACGACTCGGATCCCATGGTGAACAGCGCGAGCCCGGAGCTCGCGGACGGCGTGGACCAGGACTGCGACGGGATCATCGATGAGGGCACCACCGCCTACGATGATGATAGCGACGGCTTCTCGGAGGACGGCGGCGACTGCAATGACGCGGACGCGGCCGTGAGCCCCGGCGCCAAGGAGCTGCCGGACAACGGGATCGACGATGACTGTGATGGTGAGGCCGACGACGGCACGGACGATCTGGACGGCGACGGCTACACCCCCAGCGGCGGGGACTGCGACGACGAGGACGCCGGCGCGCTGCCCGGCGCCGCGGAGATCGCGGACGGCGTGGACCAGGACTGCGACGGGATCATCGACGAGGGCACCACCGCCTACGACGACGACGGCGACGGCTTCTCGGAGTCCGCGGGCGACTGCGATGACTCCGACGCCGAGGTGAACCCCAACGCGGTCGAGCTGGCGGACTGGATCGACAACGACTGCGATGGCGATCTGGACGAGAACACGGTCAACGCGGACGACGACGGCGACGGTTTCACCGAGGTCGGCGGCGACTGCGATGACGCCGATGACGAGGTCAACCCCGCCGCCTGGGAGATCCAGGGCGACGGGGTCGACAATGACTGCGATGGCGTCACGGACTGAGCCGCGACCTCCTGTGAACCTCGTGGATCAGGCCTCGCCCTCGGACTCGAAGAGGCTGTCCGTGGTGCCGGTAGCTTCGGGCATCATCGGGCCGCTGTTCTGGTAGCCCTGCTCCCCGCGGGGGCGCTGAAGGTTCGGCGCAGCCTCACCGGCCTCGCCGGCCTCGCTGCTCTGTCCGCGCTGACCGGGGAGCATGCGGAAGCCGCCGTCGCCGGGCTGCTCGCCGTCCACGCGGGCTCGGGGGCCGGCCTCGGCGCCGGGCACGCCGGGTCGGTCGGCGCCAGCGCCGGCGCCGGGCTTGCCGGCGCGGTCACCCATCTTGCCAGCGCGGGCGCCCATCTTGCCGGCGCGCTCACCCATCTTGCCCTCACCGGAGACCTCTCCAGAGCGCACCTTGGCGCGCCCCTGGCCGCCGCCGGCGGCCTTGCGCTCCTCGAAGCCGCGCTGCTGAACCTGCGCGCGTCCCGTGCCGTCGCCCTTCTGCTTGCGGGCCTCGAAGCCCTGGCCGCCGCGGGCCTTCTTGTCTCCGCGAGCCTTCATGTCGCCGCGGGCCTTCATGTCGCCGCGGGCCTTCAGGCCGCCGTCCTTGAGCCCGGCGCGGGGGGACACGGCGTCAGGTGACTGGGCGCCGGGGCCGGCCTCGCCGCGGCGGACGCGGGCGCTGTTCTCAGCTTGACCGATGGCCCTGGTGGCGTCGTTCTGGAAGGACTGGACCGCCTCGGGGGCGATGGCGATGCCGGCGGCGCTTGCGGCGCCGATGCCGGCGGTGGAGAGGAGCAGAGCTGTGACAGCAGTAGAAAACGCCTTCATGAGAAACCTCCTTAGGGCGGTTGGCAGCGGGGCCGAGCGGGGCCCCTTTGCATTTGCTTGGAACGCCCGACTGACGACCTCACTCAGAATCCATTCACCGCCGCGCTGAAAAAGGAGATAAGCGGCCGAATGCTCAAAGCGGTCACATTTGACTTCTGGGATACCCTCGTCGCGGACGACACGGACGAGCCCGTCCGTGCCTCGCGGGGGTTGGCGACCAAGACACAGGCCCGCGCGGCGTCCTTCGTGGACATGGTCCGCGCAGCGCGGCCTGCGACGAGCGAGGCCGCGGCGACCGCGGCGCTGGCGGAGGCCAACGCCTGGTTCCGGCACCGCTGGAAGGTGGAGCACAGCACCCCCACCGTGGCCGAGCGGCTGGATGTGGGGCTGCGGGCGCTGGGCATGGATCGCCCCCTCGGCTTCGACGCGGCGGTGGCCGCGTGGGAGGAGATGGAGGTGTCGATTCCGCCGCGGCTGGCCGACGGCTGCACAGAGATGCTGGCGGAGGTCTCCGCGCGCTTCGCCGTGGGCATCATCTCCGACGCCATCGTCACCCCCGGGCGGGGGCTGCGTCAGATCCTCGGTGACTACGGGCTGCTGGACTACTTCCAGCCCGAAGCCATGATCTTCTCCGACGAGGCCGGGGGCGCCAAGCCCGCGCCGGTGGTCTTCGAGAAGGCCGCCGCCGCCTTCGGCTGCGGCCCGGAGCACCTGGCGCACGTGGGAGACCGCGAGCCCAATGACATCGCCGGCCCCCTGGCTGCTGGCTGGAAGGCCATCCTCTACACCGGCGCCATCGACCGCCGCGGCGGCGACGACACCCGCGCCAGCGCGGTCTGTACCCACCATCGGGACATGGCTCGCATCCTCTCGGAGTTGTCCTGACATGCCCATCAGCGAGATAGCCCGCGCCTTTGCGGAGTCCTTCCCCACCGCCCGCGAGGGGATCCGATCGGTGGGCCGCGAGGCGGAGTACCCCGTGGTCACCGGCGAGGGCCTCGCCGCCGACGTGCGCGCCATGTGGGCGCCGCTGATGGCCAGCCCGGGCCCGACCCTGACCCCCAGCTATGAGGGGGAGCTCATCACCACGCTGGAGTGCGAGGACTACACCTACTCGCTGGAGGTGGGGTGGGGGACCGTCGAGATCATCACCGGTCCCCGCGAGGATCTGTTCAGCTTGAAGGCGGCCCACGAGGCGGCGATGGCCCGGGTGTATCGGGTCGCCGAGTCGCTGGGGTACCGCATCCTGGGCTACGGCGCCCAGCCGGTGACCCCGCCCTCGGGCGCGCTGATGTCGCCCAAGGCCCGCTACAGCGTCCTGCTCCAGGCCCTCGGTGACGCCTGGTACTGGTTCACCGTCACCGCCAGCGATCAGGTCCACGTGGACATCGCCCGGCCGGAGCTGGTCGCGCAGATCAACCTGGTGAACCTGGTGACCCCCGTGGTGGTCGCGCTCTGTGGCAACTCCCCGGTCGTGGGCGGCGCCATGAGCGGCGCCATGAGCGCCCGCGAGGCCCAGATGGGCGACATCCACGCCGGCTCCTTCCGCCACGGGATGCCGGGCTCGGCGATCGCCGACATGGAGGACTACATCGGGCGGCTGGCGAAGCAGCCCTACCTGGTGCACCGGGAAGGCGACGACTGGACAGCGCAGGGGCAGCCCTTCGAGGAGTGGCTGACCGCCGCGACGCCCGAGCGGCGCTGGGACGACTACCTGCTGCACGAGCACTACATCTGGAACAGCGGTCGGCCGCGCTCGCGGATCGCCACCATCGAGCTGCGCAGCGCCTGCCAGCAGCCGCACGGATCGCACATGGCGGCGGCGGCGCTGGGGGTGGGGATCGTGGAGGCCGCGCCGCTGATCCACGCGCTGATTCACGAGCTGCTTGGCGCGGACCCCTGGCCCGCGATGCGGGCGTGGCATCACGCGGTCATTCGGGAGGGGCTGTCGGCGGCCGAGCCCGCGCCGGGGCTGCTGGCGGGCATCCTGGAGCGGTGTCAGGGCGCGCTGGCTGCGCGTGGGTTCGGCGAGCAGACCCTGTTGGATCCGCTGGCCGCGCGGATGTCCGCTGGGAAGAACCCGGCGCAGGAGGCCGCGGAGATCTTCGAGACCGCCGGGATCGACGCGCTGGTGGAGCGGGCCGCGCTGTAGACGGGAGAGGCCCACGGCGTGAGCCGCGGGCCTCTGGAGTTAATGACGGGTCGCTGGGATCACCAGGATCAGTTGTCCTTGTTGTCGAGCGCTGTGGAGAGCTGAGCCTCCGCGGCGCTGAGGAACGCGTTGGTCTGCCTGGCCCCCGCCGCGTCGACGGCGCCGGTGAGCGTCGTCAGCGCCGCCTCGACGGCGGCGTAATCCGGCAGGCGGAGCGTCAGCCCATCCGCCGTGAAGCGCTTGAACGAGCGGGAGGCGTTGACGCCCTTGACCGCCGCGGCGTAGCGACTCATCTGGTGGACCGGGTGCGTGGCGATCGCGGCGTCGAGCGCCTCGTTGCCGTCCTTGAGGGTGTCGGAGTCCGAGCCCTTGAGGGCCAGCAGCGCGCCGACGTCATCCATGAGGAACAGTCCGGAGAGATCCGTCTCCATCGCGTCGTACGGAGCCCGCACGAACAGCGGCAGCGCGTTCGAGAGCACGCGGGAGCCGTCCGGGGCCACATACACCGCCCGCAGCCGGTATCGGCCGACCTGATCGAACACCAGCCCGTTGCGGGAGTAGCCCACATAGGCCGAGTCGGTGATCGCGGGCTTCGCCGGCGTGAGGGTGGTCGCGCTCGCGGCGACGAAGTGGTGCAGGAACGGCTCGTAGGCCGTCAGCGCACCACCGGGGCGCTCGATGAGGAGCTGCACCGCGCCCAGATCGGGGTTCAGCGCCGTGTGCACGGTCCGCGTCCGCCCGTCGCTCAGGGACAGCTCGAAGTCGAGCATGACCGGCTCGCCGAGCAGGACGGTGGGCTTCGTCGAGAGTCGAAGCTGCAGCCCCGAGTCGTCGGTGATCGAGTCCTCGAAGCCGTGGCCGGCCTCCAGCGCCGCGCCCTGACCGAACGGGTTGCCGCCGATGATGATGTTGTTGCGGAACGCGTGGCGGAGGTGGATGACCTCAGGGTCATCGAACTGGAAGGCGAAGTCCGACCAGAACTTGTTGTGACCGCCCGGGAAGTTCCACGGGTAGTTCATCCACGACAGCGAGTCGAGGCGGTTGGGCAGCGGCGGATCCATGTACGTCTTGTGGAACGAATGGAACAGGTTGAAGCAGTGCCCCAGCTCGTGCACATACGTGTAGAGCTGGAGGCGGAGCTGCTCCGCGGAGTCGCCGCCGACGCCCTCGTGGAACACCGCGCAGCCCTGGCGCTGCTTGCCGGTCTGATCGAACATGATGCCGTACAGACCGGCGCCGTACTCGTGCTGGCCGGCCGCCAGCATCCAGACCTTCCACTGGGGGTCATCCTTCCAGAGGCTGAACTGCTTCACCATCGCCGCGTGCAGCTCGGCGTTGCTCCACAGCGCGTTAACGCCGGCGTCGTTCGCGGGAACCTTGTTCCAGCTCCCGGAGGTCACCATCTGCACGCCAGCCTCCGCGTAGGATTCGGCGACCCCCAGCACGCGGTCGGTGCCGCCGGAGGGGAGGGTGCTGGTGTCGTGCTTCGGGAAGGGCGTGACGCCCTCGACGTAGTCCTGCTCGTACGAGACCTCGCGGAAGTAGGAGGAGCTGAACCCGCAGGTGTAGCTCGCGCCCTTCTGCTTGGAGGAGGTGTAGAACTGGACGTGCGCGTTGGCCGCGGGCTGGAAGACCGTGTGGCGTGCGATGGTGACCTTGATGATCGGCGCGCCGGCGCTCCAGGTGTAGCTGCCCATGCCGGTGATGGTCACGGTGGAGGACGACACGGAGATCGTCGGAGAATCCACTACAAACGACCCGTAGTAGGACGAGGTCTTGCCGGAGTAGATGAAGAAGTCGCCGGAGAGACGCTTCATGGGGCGCTTGCCGTCGACGTCGACGCGGAGCACGAGCTGCACGCCGGTCGGGCAGGTGCGGTAGGTGCCGCTGACGAAGCGGTTGCGGGGGCGGATGGGCAGGGGGAGCTTCTCCGGAATCTTCGGGATTGCCGGGATGCGCGCCTCAGTCTCGGGCGCCTCGCGCTCACTGTTCAGAACGGCCGCGACCTCGTCGACGGTCCATTCGTGATCGGAAACGGCCCAGGAGACCTGGACAGAGGTGGGGTCATGAGTGCTCATGGGGTCTCTGTGCTGGATGCTGGCGTGGCGGGCGAAGACCTCATGTCCTCGTCGCCATCTCAGCGGGTTTCACTACAGAGACGAGGCCCCTCGTTTTTCTCCCAAAAAAAGATCCGGATGCGAAAAATCACCCCAGAGAGGGCCCGTGACGTCCCCTCCCTCACTGAGCCCGCACCTTCCATCAGCACGCGCCGCAGGGCGCGCGCCAACTGCGAAGAGACCCCGTTGAGGAACGCCACGTCCCCCTCTCTGAGCCCGCATCTTTCGCCCAACCGCGCCGCACGGCGCGCCAACTGCGAAGAGGACCCTTTGAGGAACGCGACGTCCCAGCGCCGCACACTAGAGGGTGTTGCGACGTCAGATGCCTCGCCGCAAGGCGCTTCAGCTCGCCCTTCAGCGCTCCTTCGTCGCTGTCTCTGAAGTCCTCTCCATCTCTCCTGGCCCCTTGCGGGGCGAGGGGGACGAGCCCCCTGTGCCCCCCCTTTTCGGCCAGCCCGCACCGCACCCCCCACCCTCTCGTTAAGCCCCCATCTTCAGCCAGAACGCGCCGCATGGCGCGCGCCAACTGCGAAGAGAACCCTTTGAGGAACGCGACGTCCCAGCGCCGCACACTAGAGGGTGTTGCGACGTCAGATGCCTCGCCGCAAGGCGACATCAGGAGGCAAGACCTTGCGAACACGTGGACGGTTTTCGACGGAGCCCAGGTGTTGCTGTTCTGCCATCCCACGCTGTAAAACCGGCCAGGTTTCGCAATGGATGCAAACCCAGGTGGGCATGCCAGACGACTCGAGAGTCACTGCACAGGGGTGGGAGCGCGACGACGACGAAGGAGGAGACTTGCGCGGGAGGGGAAGCGCAGGTTCCCCTCCAGAGACAACGCTGGTTGGCAGCGGCGAATCCGTCAAAGTGGCCAAAGAGCTGAACTAACCGTCACGATCCATGCGGCAGCCGCGCTCCCGTTGACCTCCACGATCCATGCGGCAGCCCAAGCCCACCCGAACTCAACCCAGCCGGGCTGG
>Ga0316204_10003134_pt1 | contig 34331 bp, 29 predicted proteins | sample 6monrhotite_MG_2_FD_205661 | JGI IMG/M metagenome (GOLD analysis project Ga0316204, IMG submission 205661) | Microbial mat bacterial communities from mineral coupon in-situ incubated in ocean water Damariscotta River, Maine, United States -... | ecosystem: Environmental > Aquatic > Marine >... | reverse complement strand
GAGAACAAGATTCTCAAGAAAAAAAAAGTTTCGCTCTCTGGCTCACCATCAATGACCTTGATAATCAGTTTGAACCTCAGAATGTGTTCGTGGGTGCCCAAGGAACCCTTTTGGAGAGTTTGGTGTGCTGTAGTCGGTCGAGGTGAAGTGATAAGGTGAAAAAAACAAACGAGATGCATGTTGCACGAGGGTTTGTTGAAAACTTTTGAGGGGTATCCCCTTTTTTGGGATTTTTCCAAATGCGCAAAAAAAACACGATTTTCGCAAAAAACGATCTTTTTTTGTAGATCGATCTACACTTTTTTGGTAGATCGCCAGAAATTTTTTGAGGCTGGAGGCCGTCACCTCCGACGAGGTCGAGGCCGTTGAAAATCACTTTTGCATCGCAAAACCAAAGTTGTAGTATACTGCCCCTAGATCATAGTCCTGGAAGGATTTTTGAGTTGGAACTTCCATTGGCGCATAAGAGAGAGAATAAGATTTTTCAGAAAAAATGTTTTTCGCTCTCTGGCTCGCCACCTGTGACGTCGATCACAAAACTAAGGCTCAGAATGTGTTAGTGGATGCCCAGGGAACACATTTGGGGAGTTTGGTGTACTGCAATCGGTCGAGGTGGAGTGATAAGGCGAAAAAAACAAACGAGATGCATGTTGTACGAGGGTTTGTTGAAAACTTTTGAGGGGTATCCCCTTTTTTGGGATTTTTCCAAATGCGCAAAAAAAAACACGATTTTCGCAAAAAACGATCTTTTTTTTGTAGATCGATCTTCACTTTTTTGGTAGATCGCATGAAATTTTTTTGAGGCCGGAGGTCTTATGCACGTTTGCCTAAAGGCGCGAAATCGTTAGAAATGAGTTAGAACAGATGTACTATAGTGGTTTGTCAAGGAGCACATGAGTTCAATAAGAAAGATGATAAGGACTCTGTTGCTTTTGGTCTGTCTGCTGGTGCTAGCTAGGGCCCAAGACCCGCCTCCTCCCACCCGGTACGCGTTCACTATGGAAAACTTCCCCAGCAGTGATACTGGGGTGTGCCCTGCCAATGATCCTGTGAGATCGGTCAGGATGCACGTGGATGAGAGCGACAAATGTTTCCTCGCCAGCAAGCTTTTTGAAGCACTTGGCGCCGGTTACATGAAAATTATTGTGCAGAGCCAGCAAGCCACGATACAATTTTTTGGTGACCCGGCTTGCGAAACGCCCTCTCTGTCGGTCGGACCCGTCACCAACGACGTCTGTTTTGTTGTTCAGTTCGTGGGCCCGCCAGGTGCAAGCGACAACCGCTTGTCTTGGGCAATCGACACCACCCCGCCTCCTTGTTTTCACACGAGCACAAAGATTAACTACAAGGGGAAGGAATACACCTTTGAGCAGATCGAGGCCGAGCCCGAATGCTTCATCCCTCACGTGGTTCGCCGCAAAGGTGTGGTGATCACTCACAGCTGCTCCCCGGAGCCTTTGCGTCTCACCAAGGGCCACCTGGTCTACACTCAGCGAGGACTTGTTCCCGCCATGCAGATTCTGCCCACCTCTGACGTGATCTACAGCGACATCGACAACACGAGGGAGTGCCAGGTATCTCGCGTCGCCGAGGAAGACAAAGAGCAGGACTACTTTGGTCTCAACTGCCTCAACAGCCGTGTTCTGGCCAATGGCGTCAAGACCTCGACCTTTGAGACGCTCCACAGACTGCCCGCCGCATGGATGGGGCTGACTGGGCGTCTTTTGGGAGTCAAGAGAGCTTCAAAGTGGGGAGACAAGCTCGCCACAGTAGCCCACAAAGTGGGGCTCATCTAAGTTAGTTATCTCGCTAGACAGAGAAAGAATAAATAAAACATTTTATTTCACGATTCATACTTTGGATAATAACCAGGCTGTGAGTTGTGTGGTCCAGAGAAATGCTCGTTTCTGACCCACCACATGGCCTAAGAGGTGTAGGTAGGTTGGAAACACAGAGGGTATCGACTGCGTAATGAGAGCCGCGCCCTGTGCGTGCACAACCCCATGGAAACACTTATACGCATAATACCTTCCAAACTCTTTGTCTTGTACCACACTTTTCACGCTGGCAAGAGAGGCGTCAATCCCTGTCCCGGGAAAGTTCCCAAGCAAAACGTGGTGACCTGGAACAAGATCCTTGGCCAGTACCGTCTGCTCTTCGCCGCCTACAGTAGCAAAAGGCTGATTGTGTCCGACCCGGATCCGTCTATCACCCTCGATGGTAGTGAACGTGACAATCAGGCCCTTGCCATAAAATGTCTCAAAGTGGTCGCATTTATAATGCTCTCCCGGGGGCAACGTGTCGCTAATGCCGATGTAGCTGACATTTGTTTCCATATGGAAGCCAGCATACAACCCTGTGACAGGCTGCCAGTTCATCCACCACCACTCTTCCGGCTGTCTACTGGACCAATAGGCGTTATAATATGGACGGTAGAAGAAGGGTTTCCCGCTACAATTTCCGTTCTCGAACACTATACCAAACAAAAAATTCTGTCGCACCGAGAGTTTGATGGACATGTTTTGGCGTACTTCAACACCCAGCCAAGGGGAGAGGTTATCCTTTAAGCATTCTTCATCCTTTAAAACTCGGCGTCGGACTTCGAGTGTGCCGTTCACCCTCCGGCGAAAGGTAAAGTTCCAGGCATCGGTAGGTCTCGGGAATTCTTTCTCTTGCCTGTGAATTTTGTTGCGAAGGCGTCTAAGTGAGTTAACCGACTGCCCGAGCAGCCACCCAACAGATGCCGCAGAGCACAGCAAAATAAGAAATGAGACCGCTTTCATGCGGAAATTCGTAAAAAATCACCCGTTTCGTCTTGACTATGCTGCAGACGAACCCAGCAGCATCTTGTTAACGGAGAGGAAATTCCACATAAGCTAGTTGACGCAGAGAAAGAGTAAATTAAGAGCCAAAGAAGCGGTAGAGGACAAATGCTGAAATTGCTTATTTACTTGCTGGCGTGCTTGTCGGCAGTGCTTTGCATGGTTCCGCTGAACTACGAAGGAGGCGCGCCCAAGGGGCAGCCTACAAGAGACGTTGTAGTCCGACTCAAGGGGGGTGTGGGTCCCCTAAAGTTTGCCTCTGACCATGGGCTGCACTACAAACACCAGGTGCTCAAGAGTGCAGTGGACAACGTGTACTTGTTTCAGGCCAAACATGAGAACGAGTTGCTCGGGAAGAAAGGCAAGGCATTCTTTGCCAAAATGCAGGCTAACGACGGAGTGGAGTGGATAGAGCACCAGATCAAGACATACAAGATCCCCCGGGCAGATCTCTCGAAGCGAGTTCCTGACCCTGAATACAACAAGCAGTGGCACCTGGAAGGCGTGCCTGGTGTGTCTTTAAACGTGAAGGCCGCGCTCAAGGAAGGCTTCGACGGAACAGGGGTCGTGGTCGCGATTGTGGACGACGGGGTGGATGTGAAGCACCCTGACTTGAGTGTGAGGCTAGACAGATCCCTGTGCTGGGACTTTAATGATGGTCACGGTACTGACTGTAGTCCTTTCTTGTCGGATGGGCACGGAACCGCGGCGGCGGGATTGGCTGCGGCTGCTCGCAACTCTGTCTGTGGTATTGGAACTGCCAGTGGGGCGACTTTAGCTGGACTGAGGCTGATTGGAGGCCCTACGACAGACGTGGTGGAAGCCACTGCTCTGTCTTACAAAAAGGACAAGATCCGGGTGTACTCTAACAGCTGGGGTCCTATTGACGACGGCAGGCACTTTTCTGGGCCGGGTCGTCTTACCAAACTGGCACTGCGAGCTGGCGCGACGGGTGGGTTTGGAGGTAAGGGAAACGTATACGTCTGGGCGGCAGGCAACGGGAGACAGCAAAAGGACAACTGCAACCGTGACGGCTACGCCAACTCCAGGCACACCATCTCTGTGGGGGCCATTGACCACCGCGGGGTCACCGCGTGGTACTCTGAGCCTTGCGCCGAACTGATGGTCGTGGTTCCCAGCTCTGGCGACAAGAAAGGGCTCGTCACCTCTGACTTGCCGGGTAGCTCCGGTTACAGCGCAGGAGATTGCACTGATCACTTTGGCGGTACTTCTGGTGCTGCTCCTCAAGTGGCGGGAATCGTGGCTGTCATGCTTCAGGCTCGTCCCGATCTCACCAAGAGAGACGTGGAAGGTGTTTTGGCCAAATCCGCCATCAGGGTCAACCCGGCCAATGCAGGATGGGTCACAAACGCGAGAAACTACCACCACCACCACGACTACGGTTTTGGGCGGATTGACATGGAACGCACTCTCCGCTTCACCAAGGAGTGGGCTTTGTTGCCCCCTCAAAAGGTCTGCTCCATTCCTCTCAAACGCATCAACCGCAAAATCCCCTACTCCATGGGGATGTACGGCGCGCTCCAGTTTGACATGGATGTCTCTGCTTCTTGTGGTGTGTCGTTTGTTGAGCACATCGAAGTCAAGACCTATATCAGACACCCCCACAGAGGACGGGTATCCGTTTCCATCAAAGGACCCGAGGGCGCGATTAGTTTCCTGGCCACCCCCAACAGCGACTACAATGTCAACTATCCCATCGGAGGCTGGACCTTTGGTAGTGTGCGCCACTGGGGATCGCGTGCGCAAGGGCGCTGGACCTTGTTTGCCCACGACAGCTCCACCGCCTACGGGCAAGGAACCGCAGACTGGGTGCAGCTCACAATTTATGGCCATTGAGTAGATCGCGGCGTAGATCGGAAGAAGAAAAAAAAAATGAGTTTCCCGTGGCTGTTGAAACACATGAGCTAAAATAAACCACGTGTCCCTTATGTGAACATCACTGCGCACGACGGAGGAGACTCTTTGCCTGGATTGTTTGTATTTGACCCCGAGGTCGTGTACGGGAAAGACGAATCATGTTTGCCGCCTTGTAAAGTATATTGGAAAAAATAAAGAAATTGTTTCAAAAGAAATTAGCGCCCCATTGAAACAGGGGGTTGAAGTTATGTAGGAGGAAAGCGGCGCACTGTTTACTAAATACGCAAGCAAAGAGCCGAGGATGAGACGCGTAGGCACTAAAAATGCCAATCTTCCGGTGGATGCGGCATTTGCGCAGCTGGAAGAGATGCCAGATATCAACGCGGATCTGATTCGCAAGTACAAGGCCCAGTGGCGTCAAGCGCGCGCTGAGCGGGGGAAAGGAGCTATCATAGCTCTTGTTGATCCCGGAGACGCTACCGCAGAGGCCGCGGGAGCTGCACTGGACGTGTATGCTGGCATAACTCGAGATGTACCTGGTGTGAACTTTGTGGTGGTAAACGAGTACCGCGGAGATCCCGCAAACGTGGACTACGTTCTGTACCATAGCACCACAGAGGTGCCATCGCCCTTTGACCAATACGACCGGGGAAACCGGGCACTACTGATTACCTCCAAAGTGCAACAGTTGGCGGGCACATATCCGAGGGCAGATGTCCTGTACGTGCCACTGTACTATTCCAACAACCCCATACTGCGGTTTGACACCGAGTACTTTTCTGGTGTTAACGTCGCGCCCATGCGCCTTACCCGGGGCGTGAGAGGAAACATTAAGGTTGAGGGCGGAGCTTCAGATTCACTGGCTTCAGTGAAAATGCTCACTCGATGGATGCGCCAGAAGATCCAACAGCAGGTGTATCGGGGATTTGGGCGGTTCCTGCAGGAGGAAATCGGAGAAGAGTCGAGGAGCCAAGAGGAGATCCTGGGAATGGATCGCGGAGACTACGAGGCAGAGCAAGTCAACGGCTACTTCGGCAGATACTTGGCCCGGTATCGCATTGCCAAACTTGAGCGTCAACCCCGCGACACAATTCATGCACATTTCAAAGCTTGGTTGTCAAAGTACGAAGGTGCGGTCTTGCGTTGGTTTATTTCTTGGGTGGACGCCCAGAACTACTCTGCCCCTCGCATTTCTCTGCGGGCTTCCTACGCACTGTTTGCTCGCGCCGAAGGAGTCAAGGTTTCTGTGCCCGTCAGCGCCCCTAAGCAGATTCTCAACGAGTTTGGTGTCAGCGGCAAGGCCGTGAGCCTCGAGAAGCCCATGGGCAACATTCTGATGACTGAAGACGCCAGATGGCTTCGCAAACAGCTGGAAGCCCAGCGAGCGTCGGAGATCGTAGTGGCTGCTACTACGGTGGCCTATGAAAAAGCTGTCGACGACGCAGAGAAGGTGATTGAAACCGTGGTGGAAAAAGATACCCAACAAGCGTCGGCAGCCATCGACAAGCTCACGGCCCAGATTAAGTCTGACAAAGAGAAATTGGAGATGCTACTCAAAGAAAACAAACAGCTCCGTGAAGATCTAACCGCCCGCACAGAAGAAGTCAAGACGTTGCGCGGTCAGGTCTCGAGTGTTGGGTCCACTCCTCAGGCGGGCCCTCCTCCTCCTCCTCCCCCTCCCCAGACCAAGGTTACTCAAACCAGCATCAACAACGACGAGGAAGAGGCAGAGCGACTAGCAAAGGCCGCAAAGGACAACCTGGAGGTTGCGCCCGAAGACGCTGAGAAAAAAATCAGAGAAGGCGCTGGCGATCTCTTCAACTCTATTGGGAATGTTGACTTCTCCGAGTTCATGGAGCAGGGTGCTCAGAGGCGCTTGGCGAGAGAGAATGCCGCCAAGAAGCTGAGTGGAGACAAGCCCATGGATGCTCCCCGGGGTAACCCGCTTTTCGATGGATTGGCACAGGCATTGAAGACCAGACGCGGGGCTATCCGGCCCCAAGAGGCAGCTGGAGAGCGCATCTTTGCCCACATCAAAGAAATTCTCGGCCAGATTGCTGACGGCAGCATGGTCATTACTCACACCGGTCACTTGAAGACCGCGGATAAGACTCAGGTGCCATGCATGGTCTGCGAATCCACCCCGACCGTCGGGGACTGTATGGAGCTGCCTGGTCGCTTCTGCAGTGATGAGTGCCTTCAATACGCCTGGGAAAACAAGGAGTAGTAACGTACTGAATCAAATTTACAAAGTCGTGTTCCCAAGACCAAGAGGGAGAAAAAAAATAAAGTTGAAAAAAAAAAACTTGCCTTTCTCTCTTGATTTCGTGCCCAAATGGAATAGAACCGTACCGCCGCAACCACACACACACACACACACAAAACCAGACAAGCAATACAAAAAACACATACCTTTGCCGTTCCTGGCATGACCTTGACCGTCCTAACGGTATTGTCGGGTCCCCGCAGAATGAAGGATTCCGCGTTCTTGTGGAGTGTTGTGTAGCCCTTTGGGCTGATGGAGTGTTTCCACGCGAGGTCCAGAAAGTTCTTGGTGATATCTAGTAGTGCTTGCGCCATTCGCTTTCCCGTAGCAAACACCGCGATGTTGATGTTTGGTACTAACAGCATCAAAGCTGCAACTCCCATTCCCACAGAATACGACTTTCCCTCTCGTCGCGCCATTACAATCATGACCTCTTGCTCCAGCTTCTCGAGATTGAGGCTTTTGAGAATTCTCCCTTGATTAATTTTCCACTCTTCCCCATAAATCATTGGCAACAAACTGTTGATCATTGCCTCGTGCACTTGCCACTGAGTTTGACTCCGAGTTACTTTGAACCCCGTGGCGAGCAGCTCAGTCAGCTTTTTGATAGTACTGTCTCCCTCGAGTCGCAGTTTTTGTTGCTGTGGTTTGTCTATACACTCCCATCGCGGGCGGAGTATGTCGTTGTTGGCAACTTCGGCTTCTACTTGTTTGTCCCAGTACTCCCGTACCTCTGTGTGGAGTAGACGCGGCATGTTGAGTACCACCATGGTCGAGTGTGATTTTTGGCTACTTAGTAATCTTTTTCGCGCAAACCCTTTGTTAGTAGAAAATATACACTAAAAAGAAGCCTCTCCCCCCCCCCCTTTTGTTGAAGTATAAATTAGGAAGCCGTGAAACAGCCTAGGAGTGACTAGCGGGACTTCTCGAGGAAAATTAGAGAGAAAGACAGAGATTTTTTTTTTTTTTGGGCGCGTGTATGCTGTTTTACGTTGGCGGTTTTGTTTATGTAAGAAGAACTGTCGTAGCTTATAACTTCTTAAGCAATGGGAAAGTCATTAAAAGTGTCTTGGGTAAGGCAATTTTTTTTTTTTTTTTTTTTTTTTTTTTATTGTGTAAAAAAGCAATTCGAACAAGTGACCGGCTTTTTGAATGGACAATTTGAAATTTGGAGCGCGTAAACGAAATCTACGCTCCGCCACAGTTGACACCGGTGAGTACTACACGGTTGGAGCGACTCCAACGCCAAGTGCGCCTTTGTTAAACCCTGATGGGAGCGTACCGATGACACCGGGCTACTCTTCCGAGAGCTGGTGGGGGTGGTTGTTGGGAGGGCTTTTGTTGGGAGTGATAGTTGCCACTGCTATCTTTCTGCCAATTCTTTTGACGCAGAACAATTCTCCCACGGGATCAAATGAATTCTCGGGACTGGGAGAGAACGGTGGGTTGGACAACACCAGGAGTTCGCAGAATAACAAGTACATTAACTCGGGCTCGGTGGTCAACCTCAATCTCAAGTGCAAGTTTGATGTTGCTGCTCTGGAGAACCGTACCTTCCTGGAAGGGGTGCGTATCATGGGGCCGTTGTCAATTCTGCAGTCTGACAACAAGCGTGTCTACGGCTTCTATGGAAGTCTTCTGTCGGGCAACCAGCCTGTGCAAGACGACGACATTTCTGGACTCTTTGCCGTCAACAGAGCGGATTGCTCTCTGGCCTGGCATGTCAAGGCCCGTGACATCAGCACTCAAGCTGCAAAGATCTTGTTGGAGAAGTTCCCCGGTGAGTATGACCCTGTGGCCGTGGAAAACTTTGTGCGACCAGAGGGAGAGCATACTTGCTTTGGACCCATTGCGCTGCAAGGGGATTACATCTTTACTGGAGACGGTTGCTCTGGTAACTTTTTCTTCACAGACAACTACTACGCGTCTCTACCCCAAGCCAACGGAGGGCCCATCTTGGGAAAGACTTGGGGAGTGACTACCGCCACCCGTCACTGGCTTCATGGACAAGTGTGGGTGATTAACAAGGCTAACGGCAAATTGGCTGCAGTTGACAGAGTGGGAGATGCAGGAGAGGAGGCCGCCCAGGGTTATGTCAACCCTTTTATCCAGACCCGTATGATGACGCCTTTTGTGGACCCTGTTGATGGGCAGACCTATGTCATCACCACCGTTTCGCATGGAGCCCGTCAAGGCAAGTACACCCGTATTGACGACGACGAGAGCAGAGTGCAGATTGGCATTCTGAACGAGAATCGCGAGGTGCGCAAAGGAGGATGCATAAAGAAGTTTCTGGTCGAGGCACAGGGAGGAAAGATTGATTTGAAAGAGGTGTGGAGGTACTATGGAAATCCTCCCATGCTCTTTGCCGGGGATACCAACCCATACAACATAACCACGAACTTCACCTCGGACGAAGACGCAGAGCAGCGCAACTATCACGGCGACGGTATCTGGGCTCAGCGGCCTCTCGTTGACTTGGAGCTGCGCCAGGTCGTGATTTCAGGAGGAAACGGACTGCAGATACCCGCTGAGATCATTACGGCTGCTCGAACTGCCATGGGGACAACTGACCCTGCCACTGGCGCCCAAGGTTACCCTGGGCGCTCGTACAGGCAGTGGTACTTGCTCTTCAACGAAGCAACCAGTGTGGAGGCAATTGAAAAGTTGTACCAGGACTTTGTACAGACGCAAAAGGATAGTGTCGCGGCAGCTCTGGCAATCAGCGGGAGCAGACTAGAAGAATACGCCGCCACCGCTCTGGTTGCAATTGACATTGACACTGGCGCCAGAAAGTGGTATTTCCGCAAAACTGCGTCAGATACCTGGTTCTCGCTGTCTCTCCAGGCACAAACCTTCTCGGAGGTGCCTTTGTTCAACCACTTCCAGTACCTAGGAGGCGGAGGAGACCACGACTACGGGATGGGACCCATAAAAATCAAAGACCCAGCCACCGGCAAGTTTTTTTATGTCTGTTTGGCAAAGGATGGATCCATTCAGGCTGTTAACGCCGCCAGCGGAGAGGTTCTCTACAGCCACAAGTTGATGCATAGTGGTATGGACGGTGGATTCAACTACCAGGCGTCGTTTGATGGCCGTCATATATACGCTGGAACCCAGTACACTCGCGGGCTGGACTTTCTGGGAGACAAGAACCACGATACTCAATTCAACACCACCAGTGGAGAGCCCTTTTTTACTGTCATTGAGCAATTCCCTTTCAAGAAGAAGACCGTGGACCGCATTGCTAAGCATATCGTGTCGCAGAAGCCCTATCGTGACCTGATCAACCATGCTATCACTCGTCTGGCAGGAGAAGGTCGCACTGGATGGCAGAGCAATCACGTAGCTCGCATGCCTATCGAGATGCCCGACATATTTGGGAACATTTCGTGTAACTGGTACACAAACGAGCTCACCGACACCTTCAACGATAAGGGCGGAGGTGCTGGGCAGTTCTACAACAACCTTGAGTCTCAACTCGAGTTTCAGCAAGGAACAATCGTCAAGATTGACGCCTACACCGGAAAGGCAGTCAACTATGCCACCAGAATGCCTGCTTCTGGCCCCTTTCCCAATGGCAATGCTCTCGTGACCACCGTGAACGATGTGGTGCTTGCTTCGTCCCAGCAGGGTCAGTTCCAGGCCTGGGATGCCAAGACCCTGACACCCCTGTGGACCTATGATGTCAACGCCGATGTCACAGGACTCCCGGGGTATCCTTCGCCAGTTGCCGTGGTGTCTAACCCACCCATTGCTGTAGGAAATGAAGTTTGGGCCACTCACGGCGAGTTCGGGTTCTGGGGCAACTATCCCGGAAAGTACCTGTATTGCTTTGACGTACCCAAGTAAACCCGCTGCTTTCCGCATCGGACAGAGCAGAAAATGTAAAAAGTACTTACGGCAAAGAAACTGTCATGACAGCAGCAGCCGGTCGTGGCCGGAAGATCAAAACTGTAGTGAAGAAAATCATCGACACTTATGAAAAAGACCAACAATAAAGACACAACCTTTGCAATGACAAGTCAAAAGGGGACAAATCATTTATTTCCTTGGTCACTCTACTTTAGCCAGTGAATCAGAATTATCGGTCGCATTGCTATTAATCGTCACACCATGTGATTATTACTAAAGTGAACAAAGACCCGGCAAGAGGCGCGAGGATCTCTGTGTTTTTTATTTGACATCAAGTGGTAGTACCACACAGAAATGGGAAATCGTTGCTGTGGAAGTTTCTTTGGTCGCGTCAAAACCGCTAAGGAACTGCGGTTGACCTGGCCCGATGAAGAAACGTCCCAGACTGCAGCAGGGCCCAAAAGTGGACTGGAAATGCGGCAGGCCTACTCGGTGCGGGCGGTCACCGACAAACTGACAGCACTAAGTGTAGTGATTATGCTCTACTTTGTCCTTGGACCCCTGGTCGCGGGGCTGGGGTTCAGTTTGGTACCCGGTTATCCAAACGTCACGGATACTGTGGGAACAGGAACAAGAGTACCGCATTCGATCTGGTTCATTTCGTCCGCAATCCTGGTCTTCCTTTGGGGCATGTCGTTTTCCTTTGACCCGTATTATCAAGTGTCCCGCATCATATTCCGCTCAAGAGTGTTCAACGGCTTCTTGTTGATTGATTTGCTTCAAAACATCGCACATTTGGTTTTGACAATCATTGAGGTGGTGCAAGGGACGTCTGGGCTGGCGTCAAACACCACAACTCCATCGGGAACGTTTTTTCTGATCACACTGATTGTCTTCTTGGTCATATTTCTGATCTTTGACATCTTCATCTACAGTATTTCTGGCAACTACGCAACGCTGCTGAACGAGAGTATGCTTGCCGGATGGCAACCAGGTGTGATTGGAAGCCGTGGCAGAGCAAACAACACGTTGGTGAGTCCTAGTGGAGATAATCTTGCGTACAACAGTTTTGTCTCTACCGGAGCCCCAATGGCGCAGTCAGGCGATGTTCGCGTAAGCTTCAAGCCATCCAGCAGCGGAATGAGTATGGTTGACAACCTGATAAACCGCAAGCGCAACAAGAAAAAGTGATGATACTGTGAAAACCCCGCACAGATGCACGTACGAAAGTATAAACAACCTCCAGATAAGAGCGAGTTACAAAACAAAAAAAAAATGAACTCAACTTAACTCAGTAAATTTGGCGTTTAAATTTGATTTTTTTATTTTATTTTATTTGCTTGCTTGGCGCAAGATTGGATTCGCATAGAGCGATGTTGTTCTTCAACATCTTTATCTTGTCGACGTTGCTGCGACCAATCCCTTCCAGTGCATTGCGCCAGTGGTGTCGAGCGGCAGCCCAATCCCTTGTGTGAAAACAACAAAACCCAGCGAGATCGCTCGCTTGCCAGGCATAAATCCCACGCTGCACAAACAAACGGTCGTTTTGAGGAAAGGGCATTACAGCCTTCTCGGCAAACAGTCTGCAATTCTCATAGTTTCTGTGGTCATTGTGCATATGGGCCAAGTAGTAAAGCGCTTCCGCTCTCCAGGGCATGTACTCGTAGGCCTGTAAGAACACACCCGAAATGTTTGTAGGGATACCGCCCAGTTGTCGCATACCGAGTCCCATCTTATACATGCTGTGGTAGATCTCCTCCTTGTAGCCCCCCAACAGCAAGCGAGTTTGGTGCCAGAGAGTGGAATTGGCGTAGTCTCCCTTCTCATACAGCGCTTCTGCAGTGTAAAACACATAGCGGGCGTGGCATTCGTCCTCCTTGCCTCGATTGAGCCCTCTTTTCAGTAAGCGAAAGTTTCTGTCGTGTCGGTTGTTTCCCTCGCTGCTGTGACCATCTGCGTGGTTAACAATGGAGATGCCGTAGAAGGTACCAGAGGTAGCCTTGGGTAGATTGGCAATGATTTCGTGGATGACACAAATGTATTTGAAGGGTTTCCTGGCATTGACAAGCCGAGGCAAGGGATGATGGTTATTTCCTTCGTAGGCAATTAGGTTGTGATCGTACGGGATCTTGCGACGCCATTCGGGGTCGTTGACTTTCATCACTTCGTCTGCGTCGACTGTGAAAATGTAATCCATCTCTGGGGCACCATCCCGAGCGGCCTCAAAGCACATATTGCGGTTGAGCGCAAAGTCTTCCTTCCACTCGTGCCGGTATAGCAGAACCCTCGGGCTTGATGGACCTTTCTCTGTTCGGTTGCGAAAGGTCTCTACCGTCTGGATGGTGCCGTCGTCGCTGCCCGTATCACAGACAACAATGACCTGGACATGACCCACAGCAGACTCAAGCAACCGCAGAATCGTGCGATTCTCGTTCTTGGCCATTACAACAAGTCCCACTGTCAGAGGGACGCGATGATAGACGCCCGCCTGCACCCTTGTTGCGTCACGAGTACCAAGTGCAAAAAAAGCAAGCACGGACAAGACAAATACTGTCACACACAACATTGCAACCGGCCAAACCGGGTAGAAATTCCCATTAGAACTGAGCAAGTTGTTGGCTCCCTTTGATAGAATGACGGGTTTGCGGCGCGCTGTTGTTAGCTGCTTTCGCTTCTCTTTCTTTTTCTTTGGGCGCGCGTCTTCTGTGGTCTGACCATTGCCGCCTTTCTTCTTTGACTTGCTGCGGGTTACTGGCCCTTCTTCCATTGAGTCAATAATAATAAACCACCTTATAGCAGTAAAAAAAATATTACAATTCAGCAATTTTTTAAAAAAGATTTTTATTCTTCTTTTTTGTTGTTGTTGTTTTGCCAGTCTATCTGTGTTTTTTGGGTTGCTTTCGTACTGTGCTTGATTTTATAAAAGATGGATGTCAGGATCACTCAAGCATGCCATAGCAAATCTCGAGATCAAGCTCACACACTCCTCTGACGCCGGCCTCAGCGTTGCCGACGTTCGACTTGATGCTAACGTCATCTCCGATGTACTGGCCGTTGACAGGCTTGTTGTCATCCACAAAGCTCGTAGCGTCGGCTCTCTTGAACGTAACCCTCCAGTTGAACATGTCGATCAAGCTCTCCTTGATCTTGTTGTTGGCCTCCTGTGTCTCGGCAAGAAGTCTCTGGAGAATTTCTTTGGGCACGTCAACTTTGGTTGTTTGGGGGTCAGCGAGCACGGGCCCAATGTTGATCTTGGCAAAAGTCCCATCCGCGCACATGTCTCCCAACAGACAGGCAGTGAAGGTGAGGTCTCCGTTTTTCTCGCGCACCTTCAGGCCCCACTCCTCATCTTCGGGATCGCTCGACTTTTGGATCTGCATCTTCACTTTCTGCAGAGGGTTGTGTAGTTGCAGCATCTTTGCTGTCACCACACTGTTGGGCTCTGAGATGTCAAGGAGTGAATGGGAAGTGGTCTTTCCCTTCATGCGCACGTTGGTCATGCCGTTCTCTGTCATCTGATTCTTCTTCAGACCTTCGACGTCGGCTCCCATGGGGAAGTTATAGGTATTGCGGTATCCAATCACCTTGACACCTTTGAACACGGTCTTTGAGGCGTCTCCAAACCTGTCTTTCAACGCAACGCCATTCTTGTCGGTCATGACGTTGGGAAGCTTCATCGATTTGACCTGTTGAGTCGAAAGGCCGTATACCCTCAACTCTGGGTGACTCTCCAGCTCTGCGGGGCTGGCACAGATCCTGGCAGTGATGCGAATGGTCTGCTCGCCAAGAGTGGCGCTTTCGAGTCCCTCCGCGTGAACAGGGGCGTCATAATCCTCCTCGTACTGCTCCTCCACGCCCTGGTAGTTGACCTGCTGCCCGTTTTGCATTTGTTGGTCGGCGTCATCGTAGACAACCATGGTGTTGGGCCCGGCCTGGGTGGTATATACAACTTTGTCTTGAACTGGATAATGGCTACTCATCTTTTTTGTGTTGACTGTCTTCTGGCTTACTGTTGGAAAGCTTAGCTAAAACCCGAGTGCTTCTCTGGTTCTATTTAACTAGTTGCACACTAAGCAGCATTAAGTTTCCAAGAGGGGCTGTTTTTTCCGTGGGAAATGTGAGGACAGCAAAAACAAAAAAAAAAAAAAACTCTGAGAAAAAAAAAAGTGAAATGTTTCTCAAAAACCCCTGGCATTCTTGTCAAATTTACAGTAATCCAAAGGGCTATGGACAAACAAAGTAATCAAAATAACGGAGATGAGGCTAGTCAGGAACAGGCGTCGGTGAAACTTAAGCAGTCCCAGGACGAGCAAGCGGTGGAAGTCAAAGTTGTCAACGCCTTGGGAGAGGAGGTTTTTTTTAAAATCAAGCGCGGCACGCCCATGAAGCGACTGATTACTGCATACTGCTCCAGGATCGGCGCAACAGAATCTAGTTTGCGTTTTCTGTACGACGGAACGCGAGTTGCAGCGACTGACACTCCCGGCACTCTGGATATCGAGGATGGAGATATTATTGACGTTTTAACCCAGCAAACTGGTGGGTGGAGTAGTGCCTTTGTATAATAAACACACCACGAGCAACTACACTCGATTTTTTTTTTTTTTTTGTACTCTTTTTTTTTTTGGCTCGCTGTCAGCCACCGGGGCGAGCAAGGTCACAGCCTATCCATGATTTGGTCTTGATAACGCTTCACCCACTCTGGCAGGGACCTTGCGGCAACCTTGTAAGTCAGCTCAGGGGCTGTATCACCCCGTTTGCGTTTCCCAGGACTTTTCCTGTAACTTTCCTCTTCGACCTCCTCTTCCCAGGCATGGAGAATTTTGACACAAACTGAGTCAAGTCCCCGTTTTTTCAGCCCCGCTTCCGTGTACATGGCTTGCAGCGCCCACTTGTTGAATTCCGTACAGGAGTGTTTTTCCAGTGGAGCTTTCATCTTTTTCTTGTGTCTGTCAAAGCCCGCGGGAAAGCCGCATTTAATCTCCCACACAACCAGGTGCTTCCCAGTCCGGTCTTTGGTTATGAGATCGGCTCTGGTCATCCGCGACAAGTTTTCAAACACCACGGGTAGCTCTGCTGCCTGTACTTTGTACCCCTGCTGTTCAAGCCATTCTATAATTGCCATGGCAAATCGATAGACACGTTTTTTGATGTCTGAAGCGCGAGCTGGGACAGGAATGGGTTTCACCCCACCCCGATAAACAAAGGCTTCAATGAATCGCCCCACGCGTAACCCAATTTCAGCGGTCGCAGACTTTTTTTTGTAGTTAATCTTCTTTCCTCGTGGGCGTCGGGGTTGTACATACTCCTGGCATAAATGGCGGGTGTGAATGAAAGAACGCACTCCCTTACATGTGCGTTCGCAACCGTCCTTCGTTACATACGTGTGCTTCTCACTGTCTTTGTCAAACGCGGCTCGCTCAATTTCTGGTAGTTCACAGTAAGCTGCCAAACTCGGGTGAATCTCTTCCTTGTCGGGAATTATGCTATAGAGCATGCCCTCTTCCATTGTCTAACCCCCTATGTTTGCAGTTTGCTCTTATCTAGTAGCAATACAAGCAGCAAAGGTTAAAAAAGAAGATACGATTGTTGACTAATGCATCCCCCGGGCCGTAACCCAAGAAAACTACAAAGCTTGCGAGCCCACTCAAAAAATAGTTGCCAAAAAAGGGGGGGAAAAGCGGCGAGAGTTGCATGTTTGAGGTAAGCTCTCCACGAGTTCTGCGACATAGCAAGAAGCAGGCACTTATACAAAAAAAACCGTCGAAAACAATAGGGCAGTTGATGCAGTACAGGCTTGCGGGTCAGATCTGTGAAAACACCCTAGAAAACTGGCAATGCACTATCGAGCGTGCCATGAAAGCCGGGCGTACTACGGCGATGGTAGCTAAACTTGAGGCTGACGTTCACTTCCAATATGTGTTCCCAGAGAGGAAGCTCGTAAAGAGTGACGAGGATGTGAGCCCATGGAAGTTCCTAGGGGCGATGGACAATGCACTGGAATGGCTGTCACAACAGGGATTACACTATCACTTGGTCTTTGAGCCTGTAGAAACAACATCCGTCCCTCGTCACGCGTGGCTAGCGGCGGCGTGGTTTCCGTCAAGCTCAAATGGTTATACGGAAGATTCACTCATGGGATTCTGGCGCACAAAAGTGTTGCTGAAAACAACAAAGGGGACCACCACAGAAAAGCATTGGCGTAAGCTTCTTTACAAAGGCCTCATCAAAACTGGTCAAACATGCGTTACCTTATCTGCGCTCGTGCTCAACAAAGATTTCACCGTCTCCGAAAAAGCAAAGGTGAGGGCATCTGTGCACTTGTCGTGTCTGGGAAGGTGCCGTGACTTCATGACAAAAATGCCTCTGTCCGACAAACTACTGAGCGGTCGCTACTATTATTTGGAGGAAAAGTGTGCGCCAATGGTTAAGTATGTCCAAAATCAGGGACTTGATTGGTTTCTGGGGTTCAAATTGGAGGAAAGATTGTACATACCAGGGGAAAGCAGCATCACAAAAACGCTGGAGTTTATGCAGAAGACTGGCAATGATATTTCGGAAGATATTGACATTGACGCACTGGCTGACTATGAGAGCCAGCAACAGAGCGAACGGGGCGAGGGCGACGAAGAAATGTACGGTGTTGCGGTGATGTTACAGCTTAGTCAATACGCATACTTTATGGTTACTGCAAAGGGATGGTAGATTTCATGAGGAGAAAAAAAACATATGGCAAGGTCCGGATCACCCACTTTTGGGTGATTTCTTCCCCCCCCCCCCCCGTCGGTTCGCCTGGAAACGAGGAAATAAATTATGGCTTGTAAAAATTCTGCTGAGATTAAGTGGCTCTACTTTTATTTGTTAGCTCGTAACGAGCAATACTTTAGACAGAGAAGATGGGGGGCTGCTGCAAGAGAGATAAGGGCACCTGTAAGAGCCGTTGCGCGCCCATCGCCCGGGGATTCTTCTATGTGATGGAGGCGGCACTGGCATGTGTCTTCTACTTTTTTTTCATGCCGACTGCAATCCTGTTTACCTCCACCGTAACCATAATTAGTTGCACAGAAAGCCTGAAGCGGGCATGTTTTATTTTCACCGGGAGTTACAGCTTCAGCGGAGGACCAGAGCCGGGATCTCTGGTCATAGCCCGCGGGGAGCTGCTGGCAGGCTTTGGGGTCTCCCTGTTTCTCGCTGCCTCTTTCTTCATCTTCATGTATATCTACAACAAGAAATGTAGCACAGGCGTCTTTGGAAACATCTTGCCATTCCCGCGGCGGCACGGCCACCTTGAGAGCTACTCTGTGATGGGAGATGAAGAAAGAGACGACATTGTAGAGTTGTAGCCGCGAACAATCGCTGACCAACAATTTTTGTGAGAGAGGGTAAAAGAATAAAAATTATACAGAGTTGGCTGTTCCACGACACGCGTTTTTCCACCCTCTTTAATTGATTTATCGTCTTTGTGTGGCATGTAATGCAATGACCGATCAATCTTGCTTTCCCGTCTTTCCACTCAAAAAGTCGAAATCGTCGACCCGGTCTTCCGTCAGAGTGAGAGTTTCTATCTTGTCCTCGTGAATAGTGAATATCTGGCCATCGACGCCTTCCCCATTCAGTTGTACCTCCATCATCTCCTCTTTCGTTTCGTACCCGTCTTCCATTCGCATTTCCAAGTTTCGGACAGCAGCCTCAAGCCTAGTTGTGTAATTTGGGCTACACCGACAACAGCACGAGTATGTTCTCAGACAAACCCATCTGCATATTAGCACACAGCACGTCCGCTTAAGTGACTCGCAGCAGTCTCCGCAACATGATTCGTCGTCGTCGTCGTAAAAGTTGTACTCTTGGCCCGAGCAGCAGCTAGATCCACTGCAAGGGTTGTCCATGATGGACAAGACAAAGGTGGAAATGGAGATAAAAAATAGTGTGCCATAGAGACATGATACAAAGATGATCGCGCCCTCGTTGGTAAAAAGGTTTGCAGCCAGGGCTGGGGCAGTTGTCGCAGCTATCGTTGTTGCGACCATCTTTCTGGGGAAATTTCTTTGGTCGTTGGTAGAGTCTAGATTTATTGTCGGCGAGTGCGTACTTCACCACCACAAAAGAACCCCTTGTTGCTCAGCGGAATTTTTTATTGCAAAGTCTGAGAGGGCTCAATTTCACGTTTTCAAGTAGCGGGAAACAGATATTTTGATTAAATACTTGCCAACAGCGAGTTACAATTGATTTGTGCGGTTGTCGTTGGGTACCTTGTCAAAATCTGGACTGGGCCATTACATAGGCAGTACCGTTCAAGCTATTACTAAAATAGTCAGTTGGGGGAAACGCTTTTTTTTTTTTTTTTTTTTTGTTGACTAAATGAAAGGAATTCTCAATCCGAGTACAAACGCAAAGAAGCGCGTTGGGGTTAGTTTCCCGGACCAGCGCTTGGAGATGGGCCAGGCCAACAACACAAATGCCCAAGCCAATGTTGGCAATCACTACAATGGCGTGTACTATGATCAGTACGGCAACGTGGTACAACAATCGTACACTCATACCGGGTACGTCGAACCTTCTCCAGCCTACGCCTACCATGGGTGGACGTGGAGCGCGAGGAACCTCTGCGGGGGACTCCTGCGTTTCCTTGGAGTTGTTATGCTGGTGCTGGGAGTAATTGGATTTGCCATTGCCTTGGTGAACGGAGGAAACATCACAAACCTGGAGAACAGTGTTGCTTCGCTTGCCATGACACAACAGTCTCAACAGGCCACTGTCGACAAGCTCGTGGTTCCGTTTGACCACACCGCGCCGGGTCCTCTTCAAGTCGGGACGGAGAAACAGTACGTGAACATCCCAGCGGTGGCGGCAATGACACTGCCCTCAGACCTGTCTGCTTACCTGGACAACTTCATCTGCCTTTTCAGTAAGACGGCTTTTGCCCACACTCTCACGGCGGGGGTTGGAGCTACCTTTGATGGGGTTAACAACATCGCCACCTTTGGCGGAGCAAACGGGGACGGGTTCTGCTTCCAGGTGATTTCTGCTACCCGCGCTGTTGTCCGATCAAACAACAACGTTGCTTTCAGTTCGTAAACTGGCACAAGCATACGGGCTTCTGGCTCAAGCACGAGATGAAAAAAATAAAGATGCCGAAAATCACTTAGCAAACTTGCGAATGGAGAGTTTTGTGTGTGTTTATTATCATTATTTCCCCGCGCCAGTTGTCTTCCTCCCCCATTTTTTTTTTTTTTTCAGCAGGTGCAACATGTATGATATTGGCTATCAACAAGCCGTTGCAGTATTACACTGCACTATAAATCAAAACCTTTGGCATGGCCTGGCGAAGCGCTTCTATCGACCCTTCAAGTTCTGCCAAGCGCTCAGCTTCCGCTTTCATGCCATTCTCTCGTTCTGCCCTCCGCTCAACAAAGCTTCGTTCTGTAATCAAGTCTCTCAAGCGGGGGTTTTCGGCCCAGTAGAGGTTCTCGAAGTATCGCTTGCAGCCCAGAAGAAACATCGTGTTTTGATTTCTCAACTTGTGGTTTGCAGACGTGTAGTAAACTGGCCCACCCTTTGCGCTGATACGTTTGCCGTAGGCGGCTCCTCCAAATTGTTTCTGTTGCAGTGCCATAATCAATTCGGCAAACTTAACCCGTAGATTGTTTCCGGAACCGCTGTCGTACACAATGTCGCGCAGGCGGATGTTACGCATACCCGACCACTCAATTAGCGAGCTGCGCGCAATTTCGATCATCCCTTGAATCTCTGGTGTAGGAAGCCCGCTCTCTCCTACCATTTCCTCAAACGGGCGGTTCAGTTTGGCCGCAAGTATCCCCAAAAATCCCAGCAGCGAGTTGTCGGGGTCGACAATTTTGCGTGCCTTCCTGCTATTTGGAACGGGACCTTTTCGTGGGCCCAGCCCTTGGTTCATCCGTCCTCTGTCGTACTCGTCTGATGCTTCCTCGGTCTCTACTTCGCGATCCTGCCCTTCCTCGAGATTGAAGAGCGAGTCAAATTTCCCGTCAATTTGTTGTCGGGTTTGCTGCGGCTGCTCCAGCGGTCTCTTTCGCTGCTGCTCACGTCTATTGTCTCGCCACGTCTGCATTGAATCGCCCGACTCCATCATGTCGAATAAGCTGCGTTGCGGTTTTCCGTTGTTGTTATTATTATTGTCAACACCCCGAGAGCGCTGGGCGGAGACAGGGTAGTCAAGCGAAAGCCCGAGAGATTCATCGCGCGAGCCCTGCCTTGCTGGCTCGACATAGGCTGTCTTTTCCTCGACTTCTTCATATGCATCTTCTTCCGACTCTGCCTCGGACTCGCCCAGCGCGCCAATATCGTCCCCAATCAAGTACGGGTTTGGACCTGGTTTGCTCGAGGTGTTTCTGGAACCGAATAAACCAAACATCGCGGTTCAACCCGTGGAAATCCAAGCACCCCTGTGCAGTTTACCGCACTTTTAACAAAAAAGTGTGCGTGTGGCCGCGAATAAGTTAATACTTATGTTCCTCAAGAAGTAAACCGCCACAGTTTATTTATCTTTTCTGTGATCTGGCGTGAACCTAGACATTCTTCCCCCAAGCGAACTCATTTTGCCGTCATGAAAAACATGTTTGCTGGAAGCTGCTGCTCGGTCAGTGCGGTGTTTCTCACTACGATGTCGCGAAAGGTGGTAGATTCGACCTGCTTGTAAAAGTGTGACCCAATCTGAGCCTTGCTGCTTTTGTAAAAGTGCGGGTCTTGTGAGAAACTGCGCTGCAGCTGTTCTCCTACAATGGTGGCTAGGCCGCGAGGCAGGGAGCTGCCTTCCATCAGGGGCTCCGACAACAATCCCACCAAGCCATCAGTGTTTTCTGGTAGCGGGTCTGAAGGGAACCCATAGCAGTCGGCCAGCTGCTGGTAGGTCGAAACCTCCAGCTCGCGAGCGCGGAACAGATTCCTAGTGACCAGGTCCTCTCCAAAGTTACCAAATAGGATGTTACGGAGTCCGTTGACAACCTTTGTGTCAACTTGCTGCGACGGGGTCTTCTGTGCCTCCAGGATAAGTGTTTCCAGACCAGTGTTCTCAAGGAAGTCGGCGTTGAAGAATAGATCTTTCAATGGGAAGCGCCCCACGTTATTGGCAACCATTGAGTGGCCAAACCGGAAAGCTGTGTTGCTGAATTCGGACGCAACTGTCATCCCAGCGCCCAGCACTTTGCTAGACGCCCCCACCACGTACTTTTTGTACGCTTGCTCTCCAAAGAGCGCTGGCAACACCTCTTCGTACAGAATGCGCTGATACTGAGCAACATTCACTTGGAGGGCCTTCCAGTACAACTGATCATCGCTCCATGTAGGCATCATTTCGTGCATCTCTTTGGCAATCCTATTGTGCTCTCTGACAAACAAAGTGTGCATGAGAGCCAACAAGGCGTGTTCTGTGGAGCGCTTGTCTCCCGCCAGGAACTCATTGGGGTTCTCGGGATTGCGGGGAAGAAATCCCTTGGAATTGACCTTCATTTGCCCAAGAACACCTGTACGGAGTGATTTGGCGTGCTCCGGGTCTCTGTAGTCCCCATAAATGTTGGTGCCATCCACTGCCACAGAAATAAAGTTCTTGGCCAGCTTGCAGCCGACAGGATCAGTCACTGTTTGTTTTTGCATCAAGTGCATCATGATCTGGTCGTTGAAATGAATACTCATGCGAGGCAGTGTTGAGTCAGATTCCGTCAAGGTTATGTCGTGATCCAGAAACTGTAGGATAACCCACACCCAGGTACTGAGCCCACGTGGATCAGGGATACTCTCTCCAGGTCCTTGATTGAAGACTGTGTTACTAATCTCGCGTTCATTGGTTGCGGGTATCAAGATGCGACTACAGGGACACAGTCTCTCAAACAGAAGTGTTTCGTCTCCTAAACGGGAAAAACTGAAGACAGGCATCTCTCCCATCAGCTCTTCCATCGGACCTTCTGATCCTTGCAATGAGAGCACGAGGGCTAGCGATGTCCCGATAACAATTACAATCATGACCACAAAGAAAAGCAGGGGTGGCTGGTCCAACACTGTTTGTTTTTTCATTTCCGCTCTCTAGTATTTTTGCAGAAATGACCCGAGCAAAACAAATAACCACCTACTCTTCCTCTTGCCGTGTGCTAAGGTATTTAGTTAAGGTACAGCGTATACTTTTCTTAGCATTGCATTCTGTTGTTTCCAAGATTAAATACCTTACACCAATAAGGGTCAAGCTGCGGGAAACTTGAGCAAAGAGGCCACCCAGTAGAGCAAGTGTTGTCGTCATCATTTTGTTTGCTGGATGGGATACAACTCGGGGTGTCACGCAGAGGATTGGTTCAAATGGCTCTCCGTAACGGTAGCACTGGCTGTGGTCGCAACATTGATTGCTTCATTCATTGTGTTTGGGGATTCGAGGGCGGTAACCAACTACAGCATTTTTGCGAGTAAGGACGACGTGCCATCCAACATGCCAGCAGATGCGGACGGCTTTGTGCGAGGGCAGCTTTATATGAATCAGAACCAAAAGCACGTTAAGTGGGATCTTCTTTATGACAGGCTGACAGCTATCACGGCCTTGTATGTCATGGGGCCGATTGGCCAGACTTCAAGCGAGACAGGGCCAATCGCTTTACCTCTTTGTGGGTCACCATCGTCTCTAGCGTGCGATTTGTCGGTCCCACACAAGGTCACTGGGGAAATTACGCACCAATCGCCGGGGAATCAGTCGTTGCGGGATGTTATCACTAAAATCCGCGAAGCTCCTGCCTTCTACAAGCTATGCGCCGCGACGATGTCTGGGGAATTTGTCTGCTCAAATCTAATTCCTGGATAACGGAGCTTGGAAATAAACCGCTCGGGGAGCGTAACCAAAGTAATAAAATAAATCCTCCGCAAAAGGGGTGGGGAACAATTGAAAGAAAAAAAAAAACAGTAAATGAAACAGTGGTTTAGAAATCTTTGGTACGGAACAACGAGTCAGGAAGCTCAGGAAGCTCAACAACAGGAGAGAACGCGCGCTCAGCAACAGCGCCGCGGACAACCTGGTACGATGACAGCGGAAGAGGCGTCCAAAGCGACCGCGAAGGTGCTGGGCCAATCTAACCGCCGAAAGCTACAGCTTGAACGAGCACTGTACGGCAGCCCAAACAGCACCCCGCCCGTGCCTTCGATGGAGCAAAAAATACACACTGCCCTGCGCAGGCAAGACCGAGCGCTCGCGGGTAGGTTGGCGAAGAAGAAAAAACAGCTAGAGCAGCAACTTGCGCGAATCGACGGCCAACAAAATAACGTCATGCGGACAAATGCTCTCCGCGACGAAGCCCGTATGAATAAGCAGGTCTTTGACATAATGCAAGCCAACAACGGTGTAGTCCGACAGGAGATGGGTGGACTCGATGCAGAAGACGTCGGGGAGCTCATGGACGACACAACAGATCTCCGTGACGAGGTCTCAGATATCAGTGATGCGCTGGCGTTCAACGATCCGCTGGACGACTACGAAAACGAGGAATACCTGGATCAGCTGGAGCAACAGATGCAAGAAGAGGACGCTCAAGACGCCCTGCGAAACTTTCGTGATGTTCCTATGCGAACCCCGCAGCAGAGAGAGCTGGTTAGACACAACATGGATCGTTCCCAACAACGCGAAGACGACAATAACAACAACAACAACAACAATCGCGGTGGTGGTGACAAGCGCCAGCTCGCAGAAGTTCAAGGAGAATGATTAACAACTGGTTGCTTGCTGCGATGGGAAACAAGGACGTGGGCGGGGATGGCTAAATCGTTCACCCGCCTTGAAACGCAAACCAATTGTAAATAAAAGAAGTTAGCGGTTTTTCGCCAAAGAGAGTGACCGAGGAGGGAGAGGAACAGCATCTCTTTTGGATTACATTTAAGTGGTGATACACCAATAACCAGACAAAGCTACTCCGCCATAAATTCAAGACCTAGCCGTCAATACACTAAAAGCTGGACAAAATAAAGGGGTTAACACTTGCGGTTGCGTTCAGTTAAGGAGAAAAAAAAATGGAAGGCGTTTCATGTGCGGTGTGCGGGAAGTATCTTGACATGTTTGTTGACATGCCTATTTATCACGATGGATGCGAGCACTATGCGTGTGCGCATAGATGCAGCGATGGGACGAATGACAAGTGCGGAGCCTGCCTTGACGGAAACAAGCAAGAGAAAGAACAAGAAGTGCGCTCTTACGAGGAGTATGAGCACAACAATGACCGCGTTGTTGTGAATTTGGTGTCCCAAGATTTGGAGAAGGTGCAAATTAGAAAGGATCGTTGGGGAGATGGAGCGTTTCGCTGGGCAAGCGACGTCAGCGCTGGCGTGCGCAACCGCAACGAAACGATGGAAACTAGCAACGACCCGTATTGGTTGCTCAAGCAGCACGCGCCAGTCTCGGTTCTCCTGGAAAAGGGTCTCGGCATCAATGAGCTGATAGCGCAGGGAATCACGATGGATCAATTTATCAAGGGCGGTTACAACATCAAAGAGCTTGCAGACTTCCCCCAGATGACACCAAAAACACACCGCACTGATGTTCTGCCGTCCGGAGTCACAGTACTTTTAGCTTTGAAGACAAAGGCGCATCATTTGAGGGACAACAGGCAGTTGCTGGAAATTGGAGAGGTCCGAAAGAGAACCGGCTTGCAGCAGAAGCACCTCGTGGAAAACATGAAACTGCATTTCCACCCCAAATACGGCATCTGGAGTGCGGAAAACAAGGGAACATGGACGATCGACGACCTGTGCTATCTTGGATTCAACTCCATGGACAGTTTGATCCGGGAGCTACAGCTGCGCAAACTGTCGCACTGGTACGCACTGAATCCCACGCAAGCGGATTTGAATACTCTAGGAGCGAAGCAGCAACATGTAAATCAACTGACAAATGACGTGCGGTTGACTCCGGAAGTGGGACAGCATCAGTATCGATCACATCAATATCGTCAGTACGGCTATGCACAAGAAAGGTCACGCGACGTTGCGTGGGACAATGTCAAAAGCTTTGATAGGAACAGCAATTACAACGGGTCGCACGACTCTGTCAAATCCCCACCAAAGAAATACGGGGTCAGGATTGACAAGTGGGGCAGAACCGAAAAGTACGAATTGCTGGAAGAAGAGCCCAGGTCAAGACCTGTGGTAGTGAGGGCGCGGCCACGTGTTAGAGTGAACGAAGAGTAGGGAAATGGCGCACCAGTGGTTGCTCGCTTGCAATTGACCACGGAAATTGAGAAAGGGAATTTAGGAAATAGACAAGGGAAAAAAGTAAAAAAAAAAACGAGTGAGTTAACCACCGATGTGTGTCTGTGTCTGTGGGTTTATTAACAAAGAAATAATTAAATTCTTGTGACGCTGAGCTGAGTCTTGGAGTTCTCGTCGGCCACCTTGATGTACTTGACCCACAAAGTGAACGAAACCTGAGGTCGCCAATTCTTCTGTCGGCATCGGTCAATTTCGGCGACAATTGACGATAGCGTGCTCTCTTTTGCAACAAGCGCAATGCTTGTGTTGCTGCATGTTGTATACCTCCGGGCGCAAAAGAACGTAGTATCCATGAATGCCTGGATTTTGTCATAGATCCAGTTCGGGACCTGCCATTTGCCAACCCTCTCCAGTTTTTTGCACTGCGCAAGACTGATCTTGAGCTGATCTCCAAACTCTCCGATTGCGCGAATGACAATGTGGCCAAGAGGAAGCAGGACGTAGGACAGTTGATTCACGTCAGACAAACAATGGTCGGCGTCGAGTTTGTCTTTTGGTTTCTCGTTTCTTCTCAACTCGCTGTTGTTGTCGTTGTCGTTGTTGTTGTTGTTATTATTGTCTCCGCCATCATTGCTCGTGTCGTTTGCATCTCTTTGCGCAAGCTCGAGATCTTCCAGTCGCTCAGTTGTTTGGTCAATGTCAACGACAATGGCGTTACGCTTGCAGAAGAGTGCATCAGATCCCGCGTAAGTCATCAACCCACGCTTACTAATCGGTGAAGTGTATAACTCCATCCCATTTGCCAAAATGCACCCACAATTTCCGGGTATCTCAACAAACAGCTTTCCTGTGTTGTTGGTCGATGGCTTTTCCCGCTTTGGCGCAAGACTAGCAACTTCTTTCCGGGGGAAGGCAGTAAACTTGTAGTCGAACGCCACCGAGAAAATGTCAGCAATTTTGAAAGTGATGGGAACCTTCAGATCGTTGCTTTGCTGTACCAGGTAGATCCCGTAAATGCAAGCCATTCTCCTCTCTTGTACAAGAAACTGAGAGAGACCCAAAAACGGATTGCTGTGTTTTTCTCCTTGACGAAGATTGGGATGAAAAATTGCCACGGGTTTTCCATCCTTGATCTCCAGGTCGCACTTGATCGTCACCTCAAACGCATTGCCGGGGTCTTCCGTGGTAATTGTGTCAATTTGGTTAAGATACACTGACTGTGAGCTGCTCCAGTTTCCCATTGTCGAAAAGAAAGATGAGCACAGGCTCCCCCTTGGTCAATATATAACCCTTTTGTTATATGAAACACCACACATACACTTAGCATGCGCGTTCTTTTGTTGGCTTGTTTTCAATTGTTAGTTTATTTTTGGTCTTCCGTCTTCTGTGTATCCCACGCGCCGGCGTCGTCTGACACCGTTGTGTCGCGGCTGTGCCTCAATATCTGTCACTAAGTTGCCGTTTGCTGCTTCCCAGAGTGCGCTCCTGTCCACAGGGGACTGTATCAGTGCTTCGAGCGGCGGGCGGTCTTTACCTCCCGCTGCGTTCATTTCGTCTCCTAGGTTTAGCCAACTGGGATACAGCGGCATCACTGACGCCCAATACCAGGCTCCACACAATCCCAGCGCATGCCACAGCGAGTGAATAATCCAGTACATCTCTGGTACTTGATTTTGCAGGTTAAACAACAGCAGCGACGAGCCGGTGAACGAAATCCCAACCAGAAAATCCCCCCAGTTGTACTTTGGAAAGTGTTTGTAGACACACACGTACACAAACCAATATATTGCAACCGTTAATACAGCCGCCCCCGTTGTCAGCACCTGTCCTCCGGTGCTCGAGTTTGTCAGCGCTATCACTAGAGCATTGATCAACCCAAAGAAAAATATAAAAGCTGTCTGCAAAAATGGTATGCCGACCGGCTTGGCGATGTCTGGATGAGGCGAGACCCAGTAAATCAAATGAATCAAAGAAAGCGAGACCACCATTTGTGCAAACCAAAAGTCGAGGTCATGCAGTAGCTGGTAGTTGCTAAAGAGGCACGCGTCAGTCCACGAATCGCATGCGTGGTAAGAGGAAGACCACACCAGCACGCCAAGAAAAAAAAGTGGGACAATCCCGTGGCCCCATGCGTACCACTTTATTGCCACCGGGAGAGCAATGATATTGCTCGCTACGAGTACGGCTCCCTGAAACGCATTCATAAAAATACAAGTCCCGCCGTTGTAACCCTCCCCTCTGTACGGTCCCTTTTATCAAGTAAAAGCCACCACAGGGTGTAATCCGCTGACAACACAGTTCGCCCAAAAGACACCAGTGTGGTGAAAATATAGCAACAAAAAATCCCTTTCCAGAGGTGAGGGTGTTTCTTTATTTGCAAAGGTGTGCCTAAAAAAAAACCCCCCTCCTCCCTCCTCGCAACAGATAAGAAAGGACGAGAAATGAAATTTTTTAAGCGCAGTAATCATACTTTGTGGGACAAGAGTCCCAGCACACAGCGCGAGGTCTTTGACCAGTCAGTAAAAGACAAAGGTCTTTCGCGTGGTGCCACGGACAATGTAGTAGAGCTTAGCAGTGATGCACGCACTGGAGTGTCATCGCAAGCGTACAACATAAAGGTGGCAGGGAGCTATCCCAGGGACTTCAAGGCCATCATCTACTTCCCCAAGACGCCGGAGAAACGCCTGATGTTTGTCAAAGCCAGTAGCAATGTGAAGACGGCACAGTTAAAGATCAACGAGTACCTTCGAGAAAGCACCGGGCAAGAAACACCCCAGTGCACCAAGGTCATTATCTGGGTCAACGGTGCCATCTATCATTGCACAAATGTCAACAACTCGCTTTACTTTCTGCCGTCGGATGGAGTGAGATTTGACAACCGCAACAGTTTCAACGATGTCATTGGGAATTGCCCCTTGCTAGTAAAAACCGACGGCAGCTGCAGGGCAGAACTCTACGCGCTGTTGATTCCATCTGGTGCAAAGGTTGACCAAACTCACATGAAAAATGGGATTGCTATTTTAACCCCCGGACAAATAGCAACGATGGTCAAGCCCAACGATCTGCGGTACGTTGCAGATAACGACCCACGGCAAGTTCAGCGCATTTACCCCGAGACAATCTCGGATAAAAATGCACACACCTACGTTAATCTTCACAGAACTGCCGAAGAGGACGTAATGATCAGCGCCTCCAACGAAGCCTTCGGGAGCTCCTCCGACTCCAGCGACGAAGATGAGCGGCATAACGCTGGGCGTTCCTCCGGCTACAGCCAGGGCACACTCTACGAGTTTGAAAGCGAGCAGTACACAGAAGTGACGGACGATGCGTTGCTACAAGCACTTGATGATGAAACAACTCCGACTCGTCTCAAAGAGAGTAATGCTCGTATGAAGCAATCGGTGGACATACCGTTTGACCAAATAATGCCACTGACGTTTGAGGATGCCGATGCCCTTGTTTGCCCCGCCAAAAATGACAAGGGAAAGGGAGAGGAAGAAAGCGCCCTGACACAGTTCGGGTTACAAAATCATTGCCATGGAGAGGATGACGAGGCTGAGGACGAAGGAGGGGAGGACAGCAAAGATTGTGAACACAACCGAAGACCGCCCAGCAAAGATAACACAGAGGAGATGGTTGCAAATAGCAGCTCTCTTTTGCCAAATTTAATGGCGTCCACTGTCGAAAATATCGAATAGCGCTCAGTGAGGGGAGGGAGGGCAAGGAATGGAATAAACAGGCGAGCATGCAGTTTTTTTGTTTGTGATTTCCTCGATGCGCTATTTGCTAAATATACGCGCAAAATTTCCCGAAGGCTGTTGTTGCCAGTTCCGTGACTTGGCAATCGTAAAGTCTGTAAAATTATTTGATTGGATAGGTGTGGTCAAAGTAGAAGCAAATGTCACACTCGGCGGAAGCAAATACAATCAAGAAGATGGCTGCAAGAGCCGCGCAGCAGGCTGTTCACAACACCAAACAGTACACGCCACCCGCGCAGCAGTATGTGCAGCAGGGTCAACAGTACGCGCAGCAGTTTACTCAACGCGCTGCGCAGCGGGCGCAACAGGCAATGGGCAACTCTGGATACACAGGCGAGCAGGGTGTTCCCGGGACATTTCAGCAGTGTGGCGAAGTGTGTTTCACCAGACAGTCAGTTTTTGTGTGGATTCTTGTGATTGCCCTCTCGGCGATTACGCTCTGGTATCTCGGGAGTGTGCTTATGCGATGGATTGCAACCTTTTTTAACCGCCCGGCGTACAACCGGCCGCCTGTTGAGGCGCACAGAGGGTATGAAGAAGAACCTTCACGTGGACAGCGCGGGTCGGGATATGGACACAACGAACAAGCGCGCATGCGGAACCCGCAGCAAGGCGGATATTACGCGGAATCTTACTAGTTCCTTTCCAACGAGGTGGCCCAAGTCGCGTTGAACTCGACAAATAGAAGATAAAGAAATAACAGTAAAAAAAAAAACTTTATATGATAGAAAAACAGGTTAATCAAGAGCGTGTTACGTGTTGAATTGTTTGTGCTTGTTTTTTCCTTCAGCAGTAACTAAGAGCAAATGCGCCAACGCCAAAAGGAAGCAACAAACGACTGCACTGAACCAATTTGCCCAAGACCAACTCATTGTAACACAAAGGGGGTGGCTCAGCAATTGGATCGTTTCACGGGTATCGCATTTTCAATTGCGCAAGTTGATTTAGACATTCCGCAAAAAACTATCGTGTATGGAGGCGTTCGTCGAAGTCCTTACCGGAGTTGTTGGCGCCATGTTGGGCAATGGTCGTAGCTTAGACGACGACCCGTTTGCCGGAATGGAGATGGGTGAGATGGGTCAAAGACAGCTGCGTCCACAGTTCATGGAGCGGACTCTGGAAGAAGTGGTCAAAAGCTTGCACCAGTTCGCAGAGAATGTCATTCCAGACTTTGGAGTGAACAGCAATAAGCTTGTAGGGAAAAGGGAGGTGTTGGACAACACATTTGTTTCTTTTTATGAGTGCGAATTTAAGGCTGTCCACACTGTGCGTTGGGTACCGTGGCACTCTGTTTTGGCAGAGTACTTGCGTCATTCAGGGCGCGGTAAAGAGCAAGCGGAGATAGGTGTATATCAACGCCAGTACGCTACAATGGCACAGTTCCCGGAAGCGACAATTAACCAGGCTCTTGAAGAACTTCATGGGTTGTTTAAACACTTTATTCTTGCGACAGAGGAAGATTGGAGCGACGACGAGGGAGATGGACTGCATATTGACGAAATTGCGCAGTACAGCAATGGGCTCAACTGCGACACCGCTGTGGGCGATGGAAAGGGTAAAGGCGAGTTGATAGAGAAGGAAAATGGCGAAGAAAGATTGGGGGATCAACCAAGCGGGATGTCGTCCGTCTCGCTGGATTCCGGGGAGCTTGACCCTGAGAGAAATTTAGCCAGGCACATTTACCAAGAGGTCATGTTTACCGCGCCAAAAAACACGGACGTCCCAACTCGCGATCACTTGTTTTACAACATGGCACACTCCGTTGTCGCGGGACGTAATGGCAGTACATTCAAGGTGTGGTTTGTCTTCCATGACCATGCATACGCCACATTTCTACGAGAATATACTCCATACGACATAATACGCACCAACTACGGTACATGCTGTGTATATTTTGATCACACTATGCAGCAAGTGGTTGGATCTGTGATGAGTCTTTTAAGAGAATACAAGTTGGATGTCACAGAGGGTCATATCGCCTAAGTCACGATAGTGTAGCAAAAGCGACATGGTTGGAAGAAAGTGATGAAATAAATACCAAGATGACGACTATTGCATTCACTCGCACTTTGTCCCTTGGCAATAATAGGATTTTTTTTTTTTTTTTTTTTTTTTTTTTTTTTTTTTTTTTTTGGCGCTGATCGCCTACTCGGGGGAAAGATCCAATAGCACAATGTGCTTACATCACCTTGGATGGAAACACAACTCATTAAATAAAGAGTGGTGGTCACGGGGAGAGAGGAGAGACGCGGGAGAAATGGAATCAATTGTAGTGGAGAACGACAGCGGAGACAAGATGGCGGATAAAGCCTACGAGACTTTTAGGGAGCGGGTACGGTGCGGGGCTCAGTGTGACCGAAACGGGAATATCATGTCACAATATCGACCAGATTGTGATACATTTTTTGCGTGCCTATCATTTGCCATGCACGGAAACGCATCCGAACGGAAAGTAATAAGGACGCGGCTTCTTCTGGCAGCGATCAAGATTGTAACGGGAAAAACTCCCGAAAGCGTCAGAGAGTGGCTGATGAGCACAAAGCAGGACAACATAGAGGTAATAGCAAAGTGCTGCACTAATCCAGCCATAGAAAGCCTGGCCATTACTCTGGGCGCGCCAGAGTTGCTTAGCGCCAGGCACTCCTGGGTTACCAGGGACGTCAGGTTCAAGCGTGGCTTCTACAGCTTTATAACCAACAACCACCGAGGAGATGGAGCACAATGCAAGTATGTTCTGGCATTCCTCTTTACCCAGGTGTATTTTTGTGATGTGTGCTTCTTTGGTTTCAAGGCCGAGGAGACAAAAATCGACCAGATAGCAGCGGTCCGAAAGCAATCATTGTACAAGACACTGGGCGGTCACAAACTCGAAGACCTGCGGTCGCCTCGACTGGACGTGTTTAATGCCCAAGATATCGACGGTATAGATGGAGTGGAATTGGTAACACCAAGAGTCAGACGACCAGAAAAAGAGAAGGGCGAAGAAGACACCGGGCACCGTAGTTACATTCGCTCTCCTTCCTTCTATAACGAAGTTGATTCCTCGTCTGAAGAAGATGTCAACTGGCTAGAGATCTGGTTGATGATGGTGGAGGGGTCTCGCGGAGAGGTGACGTATGAGCTGTTTTACACCAGCTCAGAGGCAAACCGGAAAACCGATGAAAAATGGCTAGCTCGGAATGCACGCTACAGTCTGCGGGTTTATCGGTACGATCACAACAAGAAAGAACATTGCAATCAGCCGCTCAGAGAGCGCAATTCACTATGCCAACCACCACCAAAAGGGCGAAGAGTGCACGTTTTTTGCTTCAACGCCTCTGAAGTGGGCGACACCAGACTGTTGCAGGTTTCATCGGCAGTGCAAGCTCCTCGTCATCAGAGAGACCGCAGCGGTTGCAAGCGCTCAAAACAGAAGCCGCTTTACATCTACTTGTACTTTAAAGACAGAGGCCTGAACGGCACTGCGCATTTGATTTCTCGGGCCGACCTGGATTGTTACCCAGGTCATCCTGTGTTTTACGCAAACGACAGGGAGCTGGGGAACGCCGATGGCATCTTTGTGGTGCGCAGCAGGAGCACGGATCGGGCTAACCGATACATACAGGGAGAAATGCGCGTTGAGGTCACAAGCGCTGCGAAAAACAAGCACGGGGAAGAAGAAATTTAATAAATCATCCAAAAGAACAGGAAAGAGAATTTTTATTCGTATGGCCTGTGTCATATTTTTCTTCCGCGCGCCGCTGCTCCCATTTCTTTGACCGCAGCAAACTGAACATCGATGACTTCGCAGAAACTATTTCTGTATAGTCCATGTGAGGGTGCACTGTGCCCCAACCATACTCTTCTGTGCGGACACAATCATGTACCCTCCCGCCGTCTTTCCGTCCAACTCTATGCGATACTGAAGTTCGCTTGTTGTGGACGCGCAAGCTTGCTTTGTCACGGTCTTCCCTCCAGTTTTCGCTTGGTAGTTACAACAAAATTCGGCAGTACCTTTTGATTGCTGCCCCAGCCCAGTTATTACCCCTCCGTCGGCAGGGTAGCGAGCGTAAACTCCGTTCAAATTGAACTTGTAGCTCTTGGTTTTTACTGGCCTTTTCCCCGGCGGCAATTTGACGGCCCCGTTCACAAACTCCAGCCGCTGTCCTGTCGGAATAGTCTCCGGCGTGCGTTTGTAGTAGTTGCCGTTGTTGTTAACAAGAATGATGATGACTATGACAAGTGCGGCTGCTCCGATGAGAAAGTTGAGCACGGTCAAACATCGCCACCAATCCCACCCACTAAACCAATACTCATAGTAGCTTGGGCCGTGGTTATACTTGTGAGTGTCTTCGCGGTAGACAACTGTTCCGTGACCATTCTCTAGCGCGCTCAAATCATAATTAGTTGCCCCGTACCCAGAATTTACTTGCTGTGGATGCGGCGAGTCTGATCTCTGGCGTCGCACTGAAGGGCGCGATCGTACTCCTGATTGCATACAAAACGGGACCCTCTACAAAAAAAAAAAGGGGGGGGGGGGGGGGAAAAAACCGGAAAGTGTCCCAAAAA
>Ga0316204_10003133_pt1 | contig 34334 bp, 42 predicted proteins | sample 6monrhotite_MG_2_FD_205661 | JGI IMG/M metagenome (GOLD analysis project Ga0316204, IMG submission 205661) | Microbial mat bacterial communities from mineral coupon in-situ incubated in ocean water Damariscotta River, Maine, United States -... | ecosystem: Environmental > Aquatic > Marine >... | reverse complement strand
CGTCGTCGTTCCCGCACGCGCCACGTATTCCCATTCCGACTCGCTCAACAAACGGAAACGGTCCGCCCGCCCCGTCAGGCCGAGCGTCGCGTTCAACTTGTTCAGAAAATCCTGCGTGTCGTTCCAACTCACTTGTTCAACAGGGCGATTGTCCCCCGTAAAATAGCTCGGGGCGTTGCCCATAACCGCGCGCCACTGCGCCTGTGTCACCTCGGTCTTGCCGACCGCAAAGCTGTAGTTGATGGTCACCCGGTGAACCGGCTGCTCGTCGCTGTCTCCCCCGCCGTTCAGATCACCCATACGGAAGCTGCCGGGCGGGATAATCACCATTTCAGGGCAACCGGCACAATCGCGAAAGACCTCGCCCGCATTGGACCCGCCACCGGCCGGGTGAACGTTGGAAGATGCGGGAGTTGAAAGACGTGGGGTGACAACAGCCACCTGACGGGGCATCAAGGCCGCCTTGAGCTTCTTTGCACGATCGGAAAAATAACCCGATGGGTAGGTTCGCAGGAAATTCTTGAAATCAGTTGCCTCGCGGCTGTTCTTAACCCGGCCCCAGGCATGGATCTCGCCCGCGTCCGCCGGTTCGACCAACGGGGCATAAACAAACGCTTCCTTGCCCGCATAAGCAATACGGTACCATTGTTGCCCCCGGATCTTACCCGTCACCATAACCAAACTGTCGGCGGCAACCTGGCCGATCTTGCCAGACCGGGCATCAGGTTGGGCGCGAAGGTTCGCCGTTTTCACGGCAACATAAGCCGCGTCCATACCATCAATCCGGTATGTGGGGGCTTGAGGAGACAGCGACGCCGTCTGAAGTTCCTTCATCCGGTTGCGCGCCAGCGGCGCAAACGTGCCGTTGGGAAATTGTTTAAGATATGCCGCGTAATCTGAACGCTGATGGCTGTTTGAAATCGATTGCCAGAAAACAATTTCTGCAGACATGCCCGATGCGGCAACAGGTGCGAATGAAGCTGCCTGTGTGGTTCCCAATGACGCCAGCTTGAAAACAAAATCTCCACGGTCAAAGTCCGGGTCGCGCAACTTACCGTATCTTGGGGTTTGCTTGTTGTGGGTGTAGTTGGAAACGCTGTCGGTCAGGTAAAGCCCCATCTCGCTGGCCGTAAGATAGCCGTCATGATTGGCGTCTGCCGACCGCTTGCCCTGCAACGCTTCGATAAACAGGCGGCGGAATTTACCGTCATCTGATACCGTCTGCCCCGCGTCACCCGACGTCAGAAATTCGCGCACCGGTTCGGTTGTTACCCGTGTGATAGCCGGCGGCGGTGCGCTGCGGGCGGCATCGAACACCGTTCCCGCAAAACAACTGTCAAACACCGCCATAACATGTTTGGCATCGGCTTCCCGCATCATGCTGCCCAGTTCGCGCATGGAAATGGCCGTCCGCCGAAAATCTTTACTGTCTTGCTGCGGCAAGGGGCCATCGGCGGGCACCAGATACCCATTGCCGCGTTCCGAATGGCCATGCCCCGCATACCAGACAAACAAGCGTGCGTTGGGATCAGAGCCCTTATCGATGAAGAAATTTTGCAGCACCCCTTTCATGTCTTCGCTGTTCAGGTTCTTTTCAAACTGCACCTCAAAACCGTGCTTTTCAAGTTCTTGGGCGACCAACCTGGCATCCTTGACCGCGTTCGATAAACGCGGCCAACCGCGAACGTATTTATCAATCCCAATAACAAGCGCGTAAGACTTCGAATACAACTTAACCGTCGCGGTGATCGGTGCGTTGGCCAATTCGGAAGCCCGCAGATTAACCGATAATCCTCGCGAAGTGGCCAGTGCCGACCCTTGGGTAACAACACAAAAAAACGCCGCAATCAATCCATATTGAAGGATGCCTTTGCCGATGCCCATTCCCTCACCATTCGACCTTCACGTTGCCGCCTTTATCCACTTCAATGCCTTTGGAAACAGAACCATTGGACGAAGTATCGGAAGCATTCTCTACCGAAATCAGTTTTATTTCCACCCTGCGATTTTCGATCGCTTCCGGGTCAAATGGATTTTTCGGGAAATCTTCTCCCAACCCCTGGATTTCAAGGCGCGCCGTGGCGATGTTGCGCTTGCCCACCAGATAATTCTTAACCGATGCGGCGCGGCGAGACGAAAGTTTACGGTTATAGCCGGCATCCCCCCTGGCATCCGTATGGCCAATAATCTGAAACCGGTCAGAGGCCAGTTTTTTGGACGCCAGAGCAACGGCAAGTTCATCGAGTTGCCGTTGCGCCGCTGGTAGAATATCCGCGCTATCAAACGCGAAAGGAATATCCAGATCCACCGATCGCGTTGCTTGTCCGTTGTGTTCCGGAAGGTATTCGATGGGAGCAAGACTGGTGATAATTTTGTTCAAATCGATGAATTTTGACTTGGCTGCCAGCCGCTTTATCTTTTGTTTTGATGTCGCCTGGGCAACTTCTACCGTGCGGTCAAACACACGCTGAACTGCGGAACCATCGATGGTCAGACCGGAAGCGGAAATTTTTGTCGTGGTGTAAGACGTTGGCAAAGGCTCTGGTCCGGGCCCCATTGGTCCACCGGCAGCATGAACCTGCTGAACATTGGCGGCCAGCACGCCACAAATCAGGACTACCCGTGTCATATGACGAAAATACGTGTTCTGTTTGTCCATTTTCCCCTCCTTGGCCCATAGCTCATTGCTCATTTAATAAAAAACCGGGATCGTTTCGAGGTTCCCCAAAACGATCCCGGTTAAATTTCACTGAGCGCCGCCCCCTAGTTACGCTTTTTCCGGTTTAACCCGATCTTCTCGACGCTAAAGGTATCGCCGCTGTGGACGACCCGGCCTTCGACGCCCAGGTGATCCAGCATGCGGCGCAGATTACGATTTAATCGGGCTTCGTCACTTCCCGTTTCGTACCAGTATTCATTTGTGCGTAAAGAAGATTTCACAGGGCGGTGGTGTTTATAGCCGCTAAACGCCACCATATATTCTTCTATTGCAGTGATTTCGTCAGGCGAAAAACCGGAGAATTTTAAGCTGTAAGCCGTTTCCATCCCGCTCGCACTGCCATTCGTTGTGGTGCCCCCAGCATTACTGGCAACCGGCGAAAGGGCATCGAGTTTTTTGGCAAGAACCACCCCCAAATCCTGAGCCAGCATTTTGGCATTGCCACCGACGGCTTCTAGAATACAATCACGGTTACAATCCACCGGTGCATTATCGGCCATCGGCAATTCAACTTCAAAATTACCCAAACGCTGACCATTCCGCACATTCAGCAAACGCCCGGTAATACGGGTTTTGATCTTGGTCGTGTAGCTCATCTTCTTAGCGTTGGCATAAATAGTGAAGATTGTCGCCACGTCGATGGGTGTCTTTTTGATCGTCCGGGCGATGTCGATGAGTTCAGCATCGGTGCGCCGTGTACGCCCCTGGGCATAATCATCAAGGGTCAAAGCCGTCTCGTCATAAATGTTGAAACCCTGGGCGTTCATCTCGCTAGACAGGGCCGCAAGGACGCGATTGAACACCCGACTGTTACGCGGAATAGAATCCTGATCGGCATCATCGCCCATGATCAGAACATTGGGCTGTTCGCCCGCCTGAACCGGGACGGCATGTCCAGCCGCAATGCCAAAAGTGACAACCCCGGCTGCCAAAATAATCTTTATCGCTTTCATTTTTTTCGTCTCCCATCACGCTCAAAGTTAATATCAATTGATTATATGCTGTCTATGAAGAGGCCAGATGTTGTTTTGGTCTCCCCCATTGAATTACTGTTAGTTCCTGACCTTTCGCTGACTGATCTTGGTCATCCGAAAAGTATTACCACTATACCGTAGCGTAGCAGATATGCCCATATCATCAACCAATAGTCGCAGGGAGCGCAACAAATACGCTTCATTACTTGATGTTTCGTACCAGTATTTTGACGAACTTAGGCCGGATCGAAGTAAACGGAGATGCGTGTTGCTGCTCAAATGAGTTATATGGTCCTCCATGGTGCCGAGTTCGTTCGCGCTGAAGCCATCGAACGCCAGAACATAAGTGGATTCCAGACCACCTTGAGAACCGACAGCCCTCCCCGAGGGCTCAACGGATCGCACGGAAGGGCTCGCCAGATCGCGAAGCTTAACAGCCAGAACAGCGCCTGCCTCGCTTGCCAGTTCCCGGGCGCTTTTACCCAAGGCTTCATTCAGGCAGACACCATCACAATTAGCTGAAATCGAAATACTGCTCGGCAGCGACACCTCGAAATTGCCCAGGCGTTGGCCACTGTGGACCGTCAACATACGTCCACTGACCCGTGACGTAAGTTTTCGGGCATATCCTTTGTCTTGAACGTCTCCGTACAAACCATACACCACAATAACATCGATGGGCGGGTGGACGATGGAACGAGCCATATCTATCATCTCGGCATCTGTGCGTCGCGCATTACTCTGTGATTGGGCCCCTAAAGCGAGTGCCGTCTCGTCATAGACTCTGAACCCGGCGTTTTGTAATTCTTCGGCCAACGCATTCTGAATTCGCTTAAAAGCGGAGCTATTGCGAGGAACGGACGTTTGGTCCACACCACTTCCCATCACCAGAATGTTTAGATTTTCCTGTGGACCAGTACCGTTCGGGCTGGCGCACGCCGCTGTTAATAATATTAAGAACGCCGAAAGTACGATGGAGCGCATATCCGTCTCTCCTTTTTCAAATAAAATCCTCAGGTTTCTTATGGAGGAATGAGGGTCTCGTAGCGGCTATGAATGTAAATTCCATTCCGTTATTTTAAAATTTCACTCTATACCATTCGCTTGGCGGTCATAATGTATGTTCGTTATCTCCTGTCATTACGGCAGGTTGAAGAACCGCTCAACGAGCGGAATATCGACATCAGCCAGCCTCTTGCTTCAGTGCCCGGTAGGCACCTTCAATGAGAATGTTGAAGTTTGTAATTTCGTCTCATATTTCATCCCTCTGTCCACCGAACGACAGGGGTGAAATCATCCAACGATTGCCGGATACGATAGAAGCGTTTTGCGCGGCCAGCCTGTTCCAAGTCCGTCTGGCTTCCTGACATGCCCTGATCTTTACGCCAAGAGCGGACGGGTTGTTCATCACGGACAAAGCGCCAAGGTTTATTTCTCAGGTCATATTGACGATTTTTCAGTTCACGGACAACGACACGACGAACCTGATCCAGATTTTCGCTGCGGGACTTGGTATACGCCGGTTGCCAACCATCGCCCGAGGGCTGAACAGACGCGACACGCCATGCGTTGGATTTCTCTCCATAGCGATCCGCCCAGCGCAGAACGTCAGCGACGTATTGACGAGTGTAGCCATGGGGCCTTGCATTGGCGCCCTTGCCACCTTTCAATGTGCCGCCGTTGTAATGAGACAGGGCCAGATCCCAACGACCGCCATATTGATCATGAAGCTGTTCCAGGTAGCCAATACCGAGCTGAATGTTCAGTCGTGCATTCCACAGCTCATCCTCACCTATGCCGAATACATCCCGCGCCGTTTTTGGCATAATTTGCATCACGCCGCGGGCACCTGTGGGAGAAAGGGCGCGTTCCTGGAAATCAGATTCAACCTTGGCCAGGGCCAGGGCCATAGAAGGCGGGACACGGCTGTTTTGTGCTTCATCAACCACCATTCGCTTGATTTCGGCGCGCGTTGCAGCTTCGGCATCGTTAATAAAAGGCAAGGCTATACCAGCTGTCAGCATAATGCCGAACACCAGGAATTTGAAATTTGTTACCCGCTTCATTTTATTTTCTCCTTCAGGGTAGACAACCACCGTTTATCCAAAGTGGTCACCGTTACATTTGATACATGAACTTGTTTACGAAGTTTCATTGCCGCACTCATGGACAGGGTTGGTTCGATCGCAAGAACGCCTTGACCCTCGGGTCGCCAGGTTTTGGGGGAGATATCCTCAAACTGTGCATTAAGAAAACGCCCCCGATAATAAATGAGTATGGAGCTTAGAGAGACCGGTTTTGTCCGGTCAGAATTTGATTGAGACTTATTAAGCCCTGGGGAGATTGGCAAACTGATCCGCATCCCCTTCTTCACCGTGACCGAGGCCGTATCTAATTTTGAAGCCCCGGCCCCCATGGAAACCATAGCAAGAACCATGATGCTGAAAAATCCCATAGCGAGTGCCAAGGAAACTTCCGCCAAGGCATTATTCGGTCCATTTACGGACATTGTGGAAACTCCATAATTTACGTTGATATGAGTTGACCATCGAACCTTTTGAACCTGATCAGCCCCAGGGAAATAGCCAAAGCTACCGCCTGAGTTCGATTGCGGGCGCCCAATTTTTGACTCACGTTAAGAATATGAAAATTCACCCCAGGGGTGGATATTCCAAGCTTGCTGGCTATTTCTTTGCTGGTGTTGCCACCTGCGACAAGCTGAAGGCATTGTAATTCGCGGGAGGTCAAGGAAGCCGCCGACGAAGGAGGATTAGACAACTCCAAAAACTTTTCGTGAATTAATCTTACAATCCGTGCCAACACGTCGCGCTGGCTCCCAATAAATTCATCTCTATCGTCACCACCGGCCCCGAATATCATATGAATTGATTGTCCAGCGACCTCCGTGTGGTTAATCATAAGCAAGGGGCGAGAGATAATTATTTCCGGAACACATGCGGCTTCAGAAAATGACACAAAGGTTCGTTGTCGCCATGATAAAACCAAGGTGACGAATCCCAGTTTTTTGAGTTTTTTACTAAGCCCACACCAACATTCTTCAACGCTGACTAATTGCTCGATTTGAGTCTTGATCTCTTCGAACCATCCGTTCATGCAATTTCTCCTCAAGATTGGCTTATATGCAAGAACAACTATGGAGCGATCAGACATGTTTATGATTCTGGAAAAGCCGGAAATATGGCCTTGTCAAATTAAAGAGAGCCTAATTGTAAAACCCGTGACGTGATGCCGGTGATGGGAGCCGTCCACGCCATCACGTCACGGCGGACAAGACCATCAAGCGTGAGCCTGTCCGATTACCCGAGATCAACGGCGGTAAACCCGTTAAGCGGCGAATAGACGATTTTTTCATCCGACTTGCCCACATGGATAAATTGCTGCATCGGGGCTTTGGATTTATTGGATTTAAATGCGGCTTTTGAACGTATCCAGTCGGCACATTCGCGGGCGATAGCGCGTTGATTCAGCTTGTTACGCAACTGAATCTCGAACTCCGAACCATATAGGCTTCTTTCACGCCCGGCTTTTGGAATGAAAAATTCCCGGCGCTCCTTGCGCATTTTGTCCGCAACCTCGTTAGGTACGAAGGTTGGCGCGGTAAAGACAAACTGAAGGTTATCGACCTTGCGCAACTCCGCCTTCAATGCCTCAAATGCGTAAATCGAGAAGCACGAAGCTGCTATCTTGAGTCGGCTTCCTTTGCTGACGGCCCCTTTGATATCATCGCCAAGAAGGGTTGATACGTTATCAATGATTTTCATCATCCTGCGCTCCCTCGCGTCGGCAGGACCTCATGGTCATTCAACAAAACAATTTGCTGATCCCTTGGCTCCCGTGCTCCAGGCGGTGTGTCCAGCCCAAGACGTTTCAGCGCGTAATACAGCATTGCCCGACAGACTTTGATTTTCACCTTTCCGGCCACCATTCCGTAATCCAGTTCAATGACCTTCTTCTGGTTATCAGAACGGATTTCATTAATGATCGGCGTTGGATTGCATTCTTGCTTTTCAGAGGAAATGCCGTCAGAAGACGCCAATTCTAACGCCGATTGCGCCTCGGATGTCTTGCGGCGTTTCCTCGGCTTAGGGACCGGGGTCATCAATTCCGAACGTCGACGCCCATCAATCGGGGGCTGATCTGTCGGCTGCCCCTCTTCATCCAGCGCATGATGAAATGACGGTTCACTATATGGCGAATTAAGAACAGGTTTTTCATAAAACGTAGCCGTCATTTTTTCTGGGCACCCCTGTTCATTTTCGTCTCAATCCACTCTTCAATATCTTCGCTCTTAAAACGCCAGGCCCCCCCCACCTTAAAACCGGGAATTTTCCCCTCGGCAACCAGTCGATAAGCCGTTTTTTCCTTGATTTTCAGAAACGCAGAAACCTCCTTGATTGTCCAAATTTCAATCATTCAACCTATCCAAGTGATGTTTCCGTTAAACTCACTGCGAAAATAAGGGAAAATCGAGAAACAAGCAACTCATGAATCATTCAAGCCAATGCTCCACCATATATTTCATAAAAACACATCAAGAAACCACTGATACCAACGGGCATTAATCAGAACCCATGTGCCCATTCCCTTGTTCCGATGGACATGATTTTCCACGGTTGATCGACCAGCCTGTTCCAGGCCTCGCAACACAGGGCGACGATATCGTCGTACGAATCGAAAATCCGGTTGGACAGCCAGTTGTCCCGCATGAACTGCCATATATTCTCCACAGGGTTCAATTCGGGTGATCTCGGAGGCAAGGGCAGAAGCGTGATGTTGGGCGGGATATCAAGCTTGCCGGTGGTGTGCCATCCAGCCTGATCAAGGATGAGCAGGGCGTGGGCACCCGGCGTCACCTGGGATGATATTTCGTCGAGATGCCATTGCATGGCCTCGGTGTTGCAGCGGGGCAGGACGAGGGCGGCACCAACACCGCGCTCGGGACAAATGGCGCCGAAGATGTAGGCCGACTTCGTGCGCTGGTCCTTGGGTGCCGTGGGTCGACTGCCGCGTGGCGCCCAGCGCCGGGTGAGCTTGGTCTTCTGTCCGACCCTGGCTTCATCCTGCCACCAGATTTCTATGTCGGTGTTGGCCGGGAGCCCCGTGCGGATATCTTCCATCTCGGCGGGGAAGTTTTTTTAAAATCCTCAACGGCGAACTCGTTTTGCCCTTTGTGGCGCGGGCGGGCCGAAATCTTGCGGAACCCCAGCGCCCTCAGTTCGCGACCGACGGTCGATTCATCAAGCGAGATGCGAAACTCTTCGAATATCCATCGCGCCAGATCCTTTCGACGCCAGCGCACCACACCGTGGACCGCCGGGATCGGTCCACTTTCGACGATCCGTGCAAGTGCCTGGCGTTGCCCATCATTAAGCTTGGGCGGTTTGCCCGGAGCCTTGCCATCAATCAGACCACCCGGCCCTCTGGCGTTGAACCGGAGAACCCAGTCTCTGATTATCTGCAGTCCAACATCGCCGATCCGGGCCGCATCTTTACGCTTGCCGCCATCATAAATCTCGGCCAGCGCAAGAAGCCGACGGCTCTGTCCCGCATCCTTCGATCCCTTGGCCAATCTCCGTAAAGTCGGCCCATCAAAATCTTCCCGTAACGCAACAACACTACCCATGGCGAACCTCCGAATCTGTTCACCATATTGATTCAGAAATTAGCCCATCGGGGAATCCCCTAAATGAGTCTCATTCAATGCCCTCTGGTATGACACGCTACCTCTGCTTGTATATTGCCAATTTCGTGGAATTAGATTGCAAACAACAACTCTCTTCCTGTAGTGGAGACCGCCCACTGAAACAATACGGAGAGTTGCAAAATGCCCAAGGCGAAGAAAGCAAGTGATACAGCATGGGAATTCCTGAGGAAGAACCCTGATTACATCAGCGATTGGCGTCATTTCGGCACTATGCCGGCAATCAAAAATGACACCAGGCCATTCAACATTTATGAACAACATCCATCTGACCAGTCCGCCGAAAAATGGGGACTGTTCGCTTTTCAGGCCCCTATGGCTTCGCCTGAAAGCGCAACGCCCTTCTGGTCAATCGCGCCAACCCTTGAGGCAGAAGTCGTTCACGGCAGCCAACCATCACTGCTGCCGATGTTGCGCGAAGTTGGCGCCAAAATTACCGGTCTCCTGCTGCTAAACGGCAATATAATCCTGAAGGTCGGGCATGACGCAACGACCGTTCAGGTGAGGATCAAAGACGCGAAAGCATTTGATAAAACATCAGGACTGTTTCTTCGCCTGCCATTGGACCTTCGATTGCCGGTTCGCCTTACGCGGAGTATGGATCTTTGGAAAATAGCGGCGGGTGAACAGTTTAAAAAAGTCGAAAATCTGACAATACGGACTATGACGAGCTTCTCCTCGTTCTTGATGGCGTCCTCAACGGCAAAAGCCACCGCAAGATAGCTATCGACCTTTTCGGCAAAGACGAAGTCGATGCCGAATGGTATGACGGCAGCAAAATTCGCGGCTTGGTCAGACGCCGTATTGCTAAATCCACAAACCTGATGAACGGCGGATATCGTGATCTTTTGATTGACGACAGATAGTCGCGCCGATTGCTGATAACGCCAGACAATCTCAGGGGGGCCGTTTTGGTGACGCATCATTTCGGCCCTATTTTCTCAGGTTTTTCAGTGCTTCATTGTCTCTACCAACTACGGAGATTGAAGACATGGCTGACAAAACCGAACCACGATACTGGAACACAAAACATGCCGCCGACTATCTGGGCATTAGCCCGGCAACGCTGAACAGGATGCGCCTTACGGGCGAAGGCCCCCGCTATGCCAAGGCCGGAAGCCGGGTGATTTACGCCCCTTCCGACCTTGATGCCTGGGTGGAAGCAAACAAACGCACATTTACCGCGGAAAAGATCAAGTCATGAGATTGTTTCCGCTATCTGAGCGGCAGCAACTCGAACTGTTTTCATGTAATCCGGCCCCAACTGGGATTCGCGACTATCAAGACCTCATGGCCTTTCCTTTCTTTTCACTAGCCAAGGGACGGCGGATCAAACCTCTGCTCTATGATCGTGACGGCGTGAGCATCAAAGTCGAGGCTGTGCCGGAATACGGCATGGCGACGATCTGGGACGCCGACTTGCTGATCTGGTCGGCGAGTCAGATCATGGATGCCCGGAACCGGGGGGAGCCAACATCACGACGGCTGCGGTTCATGCCACACCAATTCTTACGCTTCGCCAATCGCCCCACCGGAAAACTCGGATATGAGCGATTACGCGCTGCTCTGGATCGATTGCAATCGACCACGATTCAAACCAGCATCCGCAGTGATGATTTAAATCTCAACCCGATTCGCAAATCTAAACGTCTGCACCGTTTTAGTTGGGTCAATGAATGGAATGAACTGATCGTAAATGGCGGCTACAGTCGAGGCATGGAAATCGTCCTGCCGGACTGGTTTTATCAAGGTGTCATTAACGAGAACTGGGTACTTGCCATCGACCCGGCCTACTTTGGACTGACCGGCGGCATCGAACGCTGGCTCTACCGCCTCGCCCGCAAGCATGGCGGTCGCAGTAAAGACGGGTGGGGCTTCAGCTTTAAGGTCCTGCTTGAAAAGAGTGGCAGTCTGGCCCGATATTCAAACTTCGCGATAGACTTGCGAAAACTGGCGAAGAAGCAAAACCTGCCAGGGTATCACCTGTCTTTAAGAACTGATTCCAAAGGCAATGAATGTCTGCATGTGCAGCGGATGATCTTTTAATCACCAAAAGTTATTTTAGCAAAGCCTGAATGTTTTGCGCCCCGTGGAGAATGCGCTCGATCCGTATCTCGTGGTCGCCAATTTTGTAAAAAAATCAAGAAGTTCCCATGTGCGACCATTCGCACGCCGGGTATAAGACCATCACGTAAGGGCGCTGCCTCTGGCGCCGACGAGATTTTCTGGCAACGATCCCGCATTTCCTGGATAAACGATACGGCGCGGCGCGGATTATCGGCTGCGATAAAGTCGCCGATCTCTTCCAGATCACGCTCGGAGAGCGGAGAAAAAACAACTTTCATTCACCGCCGCTTTCCGCAGTCATCGCCATATATTTGTTCTCAAGACGGTTTAAAACAGCGTCTGCGGGTTTGCCGGGGCCACTCTCGGCTCCCTCATGGATCAAATGGCGCAAGTCTTCGAGGGTCAAAGCCGCCGGTTTTTCAGCATCTTCAAGCAATCGTAAACCAGCGCGAACAACTTCACTGGCATTGTTAAAGCGACCAGAATTAACCTGAAAACTGATAAATTCCTCAAAATGCTCGCCCAGAGCATAGCTTCTTGGCATTTCAATCTCCTTTAAAACCTTACTCTCAACGTTACTAAAAAAAGGTAATTATTATTAATAGTTATCTAATTAGCCACGAATCATCAGCCGGATTCGCCAGTCTTCTTCCTTGTTTTCCATCTCAATTGGTCGCTTTTCAGATAAAAACGCGTCTTCACACAAAAAAAATGCCTGTGAATAACTGTTGCGGTTTCTGTGGATATCCCTGTGGATAACCGCAGTTTTGGATTCGTACTATCAGGTGCAGAGATTCGTACTATCACATGCACGACTTCGTACTATCACATGCAATATTATTCATAACGCATTGATTTTACTCGTGAAAAATCGAGGTAAAAACTTATAGAAACTTATAAAAACTATCTTGTTGTTGGTCCCTGTGAATTTTTGATTTTTGCCGACCAAACCGAAAAAACCGAAAACTTTTTTTTTGGATAGCAGGGGATAGCAGTATTTCTCTGTGCATCTCTTGCGTAGGCTACATATAGCTTAACTTGTTGTTTTTATTGAATTTTCCAGTTTGACAGGTCAAATAATCTGCGCTTACCTTCCGGCAACATTCATCAACCAGGGGGAAGGCGCAGATGCTCAAAGGTTACAATTCTACTCAGCAAGCAAGCCAGTTGCAGACTCAAAGGGCGTGTCCGTATTTCACCACACAACTCGTCACCATCATCGGCCTGGCCCTTGTGCTCGCCATTGCTGCGTCTGGAGTGGCTCATGCGGGAACTGGCGGCACAGAGTTTGACGCGGTCAACAACCGCATCATCGACATGGTCGAAGGTGGTGGCGGCAAACTGGCCGCCGGGCTGGGCCTGGTCGCGGCACTGGCGACCTCGGTGATCCGCTTCAACATCTGGTCGGTGATCGGCGCATTCGGCGTCGGGGCCATGGCCGGATACGGCATCCCCATCGTCACCTCCTCTATCTCCGCCATCATCTGAGGCGTAGGTCATGGAGGCTTTCATCATTCCCCGCCGCCTGGACGAGCCGGAACGCTGGATGTTCTGGACCGTCGATGAGGCCCTGATCATGCTGGTTCCGGTGATCACCGGCATGATGACCGGTTTTTTGCTGGTCGGCGCGGTGATCGGAATTGGCGGGTTTGTCCTTCTTCGCCGACTCAAAGGCAATGGTCAGGCCAACCTCGGGCTTTATGCCCTCTACTGGTTTTTTCCCAACGTCTTCAATTTCAAGGCGACGCCACTTTCCGCCATTCGCAGGTTTGTCTGATGGAACGCGCCAGCCACAACACCCAGCTTCATGTCGCCACGGTATGGCGCAATCTGTTGTTGGTCGGCTTAGGATTGAGCCTGAGTGCCAATCTGGCCCTTGGTCTCGCCATTCTCGACAAACGCCAGAGCGTGATTGTCGTTCCCTCACCTGCCGGGCAAACCTATCAGTTGGGCGAGAGCGTCAACGCTGCCTATCTCGAAGACATGGCACGAGACGTGGCCCTGACGTTCCTCAACGTCCATCCCGGAACCACCGATTACGTTCGCGATGCAATCTTGAAGATTGCCCATCCGGCGTTTTACGGTGAGTTCAAGCGCCATTTCGATGGCTGGTTGGCCGACATCAAGCGCCGCAAGCTCTCGACCGCCTTTTACCCCACCACCATCACCGCTAACACAGCGACACTAAGCGTTCGCATCACCGGTGTGCTCAAAAGTTTCATTGGCGAAGCACAGGTCGATGCCGAAAAAGTCGCCTACGTCATCGGCTTCAACAACGCCGCCGGACGCCTGACTCTCAGCCGCTTTGAAGAGGAACAAAAACAATGAACAGGGTGACCCTGATCCTTTTTTTGGTTATGGCGTCTGCTTCAAACGCCCATGCCCTGCAAATCAAACAGGCCACCGACAATGGGCAGATTACCGCCATTGTCTCGGCGCAAGAGATCAGCCGGATCAATTTGACCAAGGATCGTATTCGCATGGTCAACGGCGACCCGGAAGTCGATATCACCCATGATTCCGAGACTGGGGATGTTTACTTGAAGCCATCTACCAAACCTTTGACCAAGCCTCTGAACCTGTTCATTTCGACCGAAAAAGGCTTCACCTATCAACTTCTTCTGATGCCTGAGAAGGTGCCATCCGAGCAGATCATCATTCGCAACGAAGATGCCTTTAATGGATCAAAGGAAGCGCAAACCTGGGAAAGCCGCACCCCATTTCACGCGACTGTTATCGACGTACTGAAAGCAACAATTGGCGAGAGTGCTTTGCCCGCAGGGTACAGACGCGAGGTCTTCAAGGAAGATGTCAAACACCGCCAGCAACTGAGTCTTCGCCCCATGTACTCCATCTCCGGCACGGCCCTGCAAGGTATTGCCCTTGAAGTTCGCAATACTGGCGAAACCGCCACAACGCTTACCGAGCGCGATCTTTATAGCCCCGATCAAGCAGCTATCTATCTGCCTCAGCGCAAGGTGGGGCCGGGACAGAACGTCACAGTGTATCTGGTGCGCCGTCGCACGGGGGGCAAATGATGAAAACCCGCGTCAACGAGCTTCTGCAACGCACCACCAACCAGCAAAAAGCCGCCTTTGGGGTTTGTGCCGTCATCATCGGCGCCGGGCTGATGTGGTTCTTCGACAGTGGCGAACCCTCCAATCGATCCGTTCATAACGGCAACAGCCAGACCACCCGCATCGTCGCCGATCTGACCCGAGGCGCGCGCGCCGAACGCTCATGGCTGGACATCTCCGAGGATCGTTTCTCCGACATGGAAGCGCGCCTCAAACGGCTGGAACTGGAACGCCAGAAACTGGAGAGTGACAATGCTGAACTCGCCCAACGTAACACCGACATGGCTGCAAACGCCAATCAGGCGATTGACGCGCAGGCTCAGGAAATCGAACGCCTGCGCCTCCAAGTCGCGGCGATATCGGAAACTCCGCAAGGAAAAACAGAAAACAAGCAGGCAACCGAACAAACGGAAACGAAGCCGGGACTAGGAAACCTGCCAGCCGCCATTACCGAAAACCCGTTTGAGCGTGCCCGCAACGATCTGGCTCCAAAAATCCGTTCACGCACCGATCTGCGCTCAGGCCGTTACGCCAGAACTGGTGAAACGCCTAAAGCCGCAACATTAATTCATTTCAATCTCGGTGAACGTGAGGGCGGCAGCAAAGACTTGAGCCGCTATATCCCAGCCGGAGCCTATGCCCCCGCCGAAGTTATCAGTGGAGTGGACGCCGCCGTCGGTGTCAACGCCCAGGCCGATCCGCGCCCGGTCCTGTTTCGTATCACCGGCCCCGCCGTTACGGCAGTTCTTGGTTCCACCCGTCAAACCGCCGACATCAAGGGCTGCACCGTCACGGGAGCCGCATTCGGCGACCTCTCATCAGAAAAAGTCTACGTCCGCCTGCAAACCATGACCTGTTCACGCCGACACGGCCAGGTGTTCGAGACTGAAGTTCAAGGCTATATGGCCGGAGCGGGCAAGGCCGGAGTGCGTGGTATCGTCGTCAGCCGTGAAGGCGATCTGGTCGCTCAATCCTTCATCGCCGGTGCCGTCAGCGGTATCGGCGGAGCCGCCGCCGAGGCCATGCAGCCGTCAATCATCGACACCGGTGCGGCCGGTGCGACCGGTGTCGGCGTCACCACAGGCCAGCAACAAATCACCGACATTCTAAAGGGCGGCATCGGCCAGGGTCTGGATAATGCCGGCGGCAAAGTCTCCGACTACCTGGTCAAACGCGCAGAGCAATACCAGCCTGTCGTCGTCATGCAAGCCGGAACCCGCGTCGAACTTGTCTTCATCACGGGTGTCGATATGAACCCTGACGGTGAAATTAAAACAATCAAACGGGAGACGAAATGATGAATTTTTCCAAGTTAGTTGTGGGTGCTACCCACGCCCGCCAAAGGGCGCGGCTCCTTGTATCCCTGTTTATTGGTGCTTCGGCCCTAACGGCTATGTCTTTCCCAGTTCAGGCTGGAGATATTGATGCGCTGCGCACGGCTTTAAAAGAGAAGATGCCCAGTACTGAAATTACCTCGCTACGGGAAACACCTGTTCCCGGTTTGTTTGAGATGGTGACCGGTAAGAACCTGTTCTATGTCGATCAGTCCGGCAGCTATTCAATTATCGGTACACTTTATAATCTGACCACACACGAGGATATGACTGCCGGGCGACTGGCCGAACTGGGTTATGCCCCCAAAGAAGAAAGGGCGGTCGAGGTTCCTTCGCAATCCATCCCCTGGGACAAGCTGCCCAAGGATGCGGCCATCGTTGAGAATGCTGGTGGCAAGTACAAGCTGGCTGTCTTCGCCGATATCAACTGCCCATACTGCCAGCGCCTTGCCGACATCCTTAAAGGTTTGCCGGAAGTCGAGGTTCACACATATCTGATTACTCTTTGGCAGCGATCCATCGCTCCCACGAAGGCTGTTCTCTGCGCCGAGGACAAGGTGGCAGCTTTACACGCTGCCTACAAAAATCAAGAGGCGGGGAAGGCCGTAGGCCTAACAGGGAAATCAACAAGTCCCGAATTAACCGAAAACTGCACAACGGATGTCCTCGACCTGACGACTGCCTTCGCCTCCCTGCATGGAATTTCCGGCACACCGTTTCTGGTTCGCTCTGATGGTGCGACCTCTGCCGGATTACGCAGCAAGGCGTTTCTTATTGATTGGCTGAAGGAGGCGGAGCAATGATCCGCCTCTCCCCCGCCCTGCTCATACTTGTCCTTTCAGGCTGCGCGGCCACCAACGCCAATGTGTCGGGCGAATGGGACTGTCCGGCTCAGCAAGGTCGTGCCTGCACCACCATTGAAGAAGCGGATAAACTCTCCAGCCGCTCAACTTTTTCCCCAGCCGCCGTCTCGGTCGCAACGATTGCACCAGTTTCTCTCCTCCCGGAAACTGACATGACCGAGGCGGTGGCACCCTCCACAGGTGAAGACATCTTCCCTGTAAGAGAAGTCCGCATTCGTCAGGCCGAAATCTTAGGCAGGGTCTGGTTCTATCCTTTCGTTGACAACGCCGACCATTATCACGAAGGCGGCTTCGTACATGTGGTTTTGCGTCCTTCCGATTGGCAAACCAGTCCGGATCACATGTTCCCGAACCTCGATAAATCCAGGGGTGCGGTTGAATGAGCTTCATCGATGCCATTAACCGCAAGGTCAGCGGACTATTCGCCGACAACCAGCTTCTGGAGCCGCACGGGCCGCCGCCTGTTGACGAGCCGATCATCGACCTGCTGCCTTACCGGGCCTACGACGAACAAAGCTGCCTGTTTGTGAACCGGGCATCCTGCGGCTTCATGCTGGAAATCGCTCCGCTGACCGGGGCCACAGAAGAAACCATCAGCCTGCTGACGGCTGCATTTTCCGACAACATGCCGGACAAGTCCTCCTTGCAAATCATGTGCTGGGCTTCGCCCCATGTCGGCGGCATTCTTGATGACTGGCGCAATGCGCGCGACAGCGCACCCGAAGTTTACCAAATGCTGGCGGCTAAACGCACTGATTACTTTTCCGGAAGCGGATGGAAGTCTCCCCTGCAAGACACAGCGCACCTGTTGAGGAACTTCCGTATCTTCATCGCCGGATCATTACCCGGATCGCTGGAAAAGAACAAGGCCATCCTGTCCGCCTCCCGGCGTAACCTGCTGGGGGCCATGACCGGCCTTGGAACGCCCGCCAAGGCTCTTGGACCGGATGAGTTTCTCGCCATTGTCGATGAGTGGATACGTCCGCTTCAGGAAGACCGGCGCGAGCCTCCCGTCTGGCGCAGCATTGATCCGTTGCATCATCAGTTGAGCCACGGCGAAAACTCGATCTCGGTTCATCCGTGGCGGCTGGTGTTCAACGGCACCCATGATGTGCGCTGCCTGTCCGTGCAGAACTGGCCCGAGGTCTGGGCGCAATGGCAAAGCGCCAATCTGATCGGTTCGCCCTACAGCGACTTCCAGCGCATCCCCAGTCCATTTCTGGCTTCCCTTTCCTTCACCGTTGGTACAGACAGTTCCGACAGCACCCGCGCCAACCTCAAAGCGGCCCGCGCCACCCAGCAAGCCGACACCGATCTCGCCCGCTTCATGCCGATGATTAAGGAGCAAGCGCAAGAATGGCGCTATATCGCGCAAAAGGTTCGCGAAGGCCACAAGCTGGCCCGGTGTTTCTATCAGGTCATCACCTATGCGCCATTACGTCAGGGCGATGAAACCGAGCAAGCAGTGCGCTCTTTATATAAGGCCAATGGATGGCGCATGGCGCGTGATCGGTATGTTCAACTCCAGTCCTTCCTCAATGCCCTGCCGTTCTTTCCCTCCGAAGGAATTACCGACGAACTGCAACGTTTGGGCCGCACCAAAACTCTGGTGACATGGACATGCGCCAACATCGCCCCAATGCAAGGCGAGTGGAAAGGCATGGACTCACCTTGCATGTTTCTGGTTGGGAGGCGGGGACAGCCGTTCTACTGGGACCCGTTCGCCAACACCGAAGGCAATTACAACGTTGCGGTGATCGGCAAATCGGGCTCCGGCAAGTCCGTCTTCATGCAGGAAATGGTCTCCTCTATCGCCGGAAGTGGCGGTCAGGTGATCGTGATTGACGACGGTTATTCGTTTATGAACTCCTGCCTGCTTCAGGGCGGAGATTTCGTCGAGTTCTCCGGCGATAGCGAGATTTGCCTTAATCCCTTTTCTATCGTCGATGCCGAAGCATTCGACGCCGACCCGGAATACCGCGAGGGCGCACTGACCATGATTTGCGGCCTGGTCCAGCAAATGTGCCGCACCAAATCCGAGACCGACGACTTTGAAAACTCCCACATCGAACATGCCGTCTCCGAAGTCTGGCACGCCAAGGGCATTGACGGCGAAATTAACGATGTGGGCAAGGCGCTCGAAGCCAATAAAGATGATCGTATTCGGGATCTGGGCCACATGCTGCACCCGTGCATGCGCGGCGGGGTTTATGAGCGGTATTGGAACGGTAAATGCACCCTCAAAATCGGCTCACACCTGACCGTGTTTGAACTGTCGGGCATCAAGACCCGTAAAGACCTGCAAGGTCTGGTCATGATGATGATGATGTTTTTGGCCTCTGACTCCATGTATCACGGCGACCGCCGTCGCAAGAGCGCCATCTTCATCGATGAGGCCTGGGACTTGCTTCACGGCCCGGCGTCCAAGGTGTTCATTGAAGGGCTGGCCCGGCGGGCGCGCAAATATAACGGCGCACTGATTACCGGCACCCAGACGGTCAACGATTATTACAAGAACGATGCCGCTCTGGCGTCTTACGAAAACACCGACTGGATTTGCTTTCTCGCCCAGAAGGGCGACAGCATCAACTTCCTGAAAAACTCAGGCCGCATATCGGTGGACGAAGCGATGGAGCGGGACATGAAGTCGCTCAAACGCTCCGGCTCACACTATTCCGAAGTGATGATCCTTGGCCCCGGCGGCTACGGCATCGGCCGTCTCATGCTCGACCCCTTCTCGGTCAAACTCTTCTCCTCCACCGCCGATGATTTTGAAACCATCAAGCAGCTTCAGGCGCAAGGAATGTCCCTGGTGGAAGCTGTCGAACATTCAGCAAAAGGACAAAACACATGAACGAATTATCATCGCAACCAAAGTTGCACCCTGCTCTGCGAAGTCTGATCAGGGGCTTCCTCATCGCCCTGCTGCTGGTTGGCGCCAACATCGCCGCTAACATTGTATGGGAGATGTACAATCCTACTCCGCGCCTCGTCACGGTTGATTTGGGCGGTATTGTGCGTGGTTTTGTTGCTGAAACCGCCAAGAGCGAGTTGCCCGACGATCAAAAGCGCGCCCGGACACAAGCCTTCGCCAAGGAGCTAGATGCCACCCTGCAAGGCCTGGCCGCAAGGCAAGGATCGATCATCCTCACAGCACCCGCCGTCATTGCCGGAGCTGAGGACATTACCGAAGCCGTCAAAAAAGGCTTTAACGAGTGAACCCCCGTTTCATCCTTTCCGGTCTTCTCGCCCTCACACTTATGGGAGCCGGTGTTCACTGGCTCAGAGGGCATGTGAAACTGGCATGGAACGAAACTGAAAGCCTGCCCCAACATCTGTTCTGGGTGCGCACAGACCAGAAGCCAAACCGTGGTGATTACGTTTTGTTTGAGCCACCAAAAGACGTGAACAGCCGCTACGCTTTTATCAAGCGTGTCGCCGGAGTTGCTGGCGACAAAGTAGCTGTTCACGACCAAATTGTTTTTGTTGCCGGAGAGAAAATCGGTAGAGCCAAAACAATTTCGCGCAAGGGAAAGCCTTTGCACACCACCCCCACAGGAGAAATCCCACCGGGACATTATTTTGTTCATACAAACCACAGGGATAGTTATGACAGCCGTTACCAAAGCATCGGCCTTGTGCCTGACGCTCGTATCATTGGCCGCGCTACTCCCTTGTTCTGAGGCTCAAGCCAAAGATTTAGGTGTGCGCGGACAGGTTTGGGAAATCCGTGAAACAGATCTGCTTGTCTACATCAAAGGCAAGGCAGCGGAGTTTGAGAAAAGCGGCAAGCTGGCAGCCTGGCAGAACGATGCCCAAACCCGCGCTCGTACTTACGTTGAAACTCCGAACCCGGTCTCTGGCATTACCAACGCCACCACTGAACGCAGCCGCCTGTTCGATCCAACCATCACCGTGCGTAAAGATATCCTCGACCATCAAAGCCGTGTCATCGCTAAAGCTGGAACCTCGGTCAACCCGCTTGATTATCTGCCCCTCACAACATCCATAACCTTCATCAACGGCAACGATCCGGCGCAAGTTAAATGGGCCTTGGGAGTGGAGTCAAAGAACAAAATCATCCTCACCAGCGGCCCGGTCGCGAGCCTCATGCGCGAACACAAGCGCACACTGTATTTTGATCAAAAGGGACTGATAACGGATCGCTTCGGCATCACCACAGTCCCGGCAACCGTCATCCAGGAAGGTCGCGCCTTGCGTATCCGCGAGTTTCCATTGACCGGGGAGAATGCCCAATGAAATCCCTAAACCAGATCATCCAGATCAAGGCTCAGAGCCATCGCCAGCGCCTTCATGGTCGCAACCGAACCTTCACGACTGCCGCCCTCAATCTGGGTCAGGTAAGCCGCGCTGATCTCCGCCTTTTCGGCCAAAGCCTTGACGCTCAAGCCGCGATATTCGCGCCATACCCGAACTGGGTTTTCGCCATCAAGAATACGGTTGGCGAACGCCGCCGGGATCAACTCATCTTGACCTGCTGCCAGTCGGTATTTGGCTTCGTCAAAAGCCAGCACGTCAATATTCACGACGCTTCCTTATGGCCAAACACAGAATCTCGCAGCGTATCGTTGAGCCGCGTTTGCCACCCACTGCCACCTTCTTTGAAATGCTCAATAACATCGGCATCAATGCGCAGCGTTGTCTGCACCTTGGTTGCTTCTTTCTGTGGCCCTCGGAAACGGCGGGGTGGATTGTTTTGCAATTCACCACGTTCATATGCTTCAACAATATCAGGCGTAACTTCAGACGCCGGGCGCATTTGTCGAAGCATTTCATCCGGCAAGGGTTCATCCTCAATACCCGGAGGCGGTTTTGGTAATTTTTTACCCATAAATTTTCTCCTCTCTACTGTTGGCTTTACGCAAGCTAATCACCCGAACAGCACCTTCACGCCGGGTAAAAGTCAGCACATAGAGGCGATCACGTATCCGGCCAAATGCCCACAAACGCTGCTCACCATAATCAAAGCGCATATCTTCAATTTCTTGAGCGGTTTTCCAATCAAACCCAAGGACAGCATCGAAATCTACCTTATGCTTCTCAAGGTTAGCCTCACGCTTATTTTCATCCCACTCATATTCCATAAACAAATTATAGCTACGTTTTGCTTAATATTCAAGCCTAATTATAGCTATAATTTGCCTGCACTCAGGGAGTTCGTAGAATGAAACGCCTCGCCCTCCTTATCCTTCTTTCCGGCATGATTACGCTTGCCGCCCCCAAACCTTCCGAGGCCGAAGTTTGCACGGGCGAGTTTGTTAATCCCATCACCGATATTTGTTGGGACTGCATTTTTCCGGTCAGCATTGGTCCTATTTCGGTGTTTGGGGATCGCCCCGATCCGCCTAATCCGGGAAATATTCTTTGCGCCTGCCCGATCACCATCCCACCATTTGTGCGGGTCGGAATTACCATCGGGTTTTGGGAACCAGCGCGGCTTGTCGATGTCACCAAACGACCCTATTGCTTCGTCAACCTGGGCGGGCTGGAGCTTGATGCCGGGATCGGCACCGGGCAGACCAAAACCAAAAGCCGAGGCGGACAAACCCATAACGCTAGCTGGCACCTGCATTGGTATGTCTATCCGGTCTACGCCATTCTGGAACTGTTTGCGGACTCCATTTGCATGTCAGACACCAGTTTTGACATCGCCTATATCACCGAGCTTGACCCGTTATGGCTCGATGACGAACTGACCTTCCTGCTCAACCCGGAAGCCATCCTGTTTGGTAATCCTGCCGCGCAAGCCGCATGCGCCGCCGATTGTGTGGCGGCAACGGCAAACCTGCCCATCGACGCACTGTTCTGGTGTGGTGGATGCCAGGGCTCCATGTACCCGCTTGGAGGCAATGTCTCGGCCCATGTCGGTTCGGTCCAGTCGGCGTTGATGGCGACCGAACGCATGGCCTACAAACTGGGCCGGGAGTTTGTATTGCTCGGAACATCTGGCACCGAAGCCCTGTGCAAAAAAGTTCCGCGCCCTGTTTTGAAGAAAACCGAATGGCGCACCCAAATGACTAATCCCGTCGCCATGACCAGCGGCCCCTTTGCCTGTAACCCTCTCGGTCGAAGCTCTGTGCTCTATGAATCGGGCAAGGAACTCCCGTTGACCGGAGAGGATTTTGGCTTCCTTATATGGAGGAAACGCAATTGTTGCGCTTGGTAATTTCCCTTTGCTTATTGATTTTTAGCAGCTCTGTATTTGCGCAAAGCAACGATGCATGGCTACAAGAAGCCCTTAAGCTCAAACGCGAAGGCTGGGGCGAGCGAGCGAGCCCTGTCTTGCCCGACATGAAGCGACCCATAGCGCCGTTGATGGCGTTTGTTTCCTTCTCTATGCCCGACGCCAGCCTAAAAGCCATCCTCGAACAGGTTGACAGAATGGCCGGTACCGTTGTTCTGCGCGGTCTGGTCAATGACAGCTTTAAGGACACAGCGGCAGTGGTCGCCAAACTGGCAAGAGAGAACGGCCCCGGTTTCAGTGTCGATCCCAAACTGTTCGCCAAATACGCCATCAACGCCGTTCCCGCCTTCGTGATTCCGAACGGTGACAGCTTCGACAAGATCAGCGGCAATATTAGTCTGGTTGCTGCTCTGGAAGCCATTATCCAGGAAGGTGAATACCCGCAAGCTGCCCGCCGTCTTCTCAGTAAACTGCGGGAGGCTCATCAATGAAATACACCCTCGCCATTCTCGCCCTGTTGCTGCCAGCACCCACTCTGGCGCAAACGCTCAACAATCAAACCGTTCCTGGATATGAGGGTGCCAGCCGTCCGGAAAGCGGATATTCCCACGGCCAGATGTATGACGATGCCGAAGCTCGTGCCTTGTGGGGAACCGGACAGGATGGCGATGCGGCCAGAGCTGTTGTTGGCGGTTTCTCAACCCGCCCCGATATCGTGATCGACGAGCGTGAAGACTGGACCGACAACGCCAAACACGGCGAAGAAGCCCCAGGCGATTTCATCTCAATTATGGAAGGCAATTACGGTGACTGCACAGGCGGCACCGTCACCGCCGGATCATCAACCAACGCTTTTGAATACGCTTGCCAGTCTCCCGCCACTAAAAGCCGCTATGCCTGCCGCAACGTATTGGTCCCGGTCTGCACCAATGTCAGCCCGTCATGTATGGAGTTGGTCAGCACCAACACAGGCATCATGGCGTTCTCCTTTGACGGTTCCCGATATATGTACATCGGGAACCGCACCCGCGATTACATCGCAGATCGCGGCAATCCAACCCGCATCCACTATTACACCGCCGAACTAACATTCCGGGTCAGCCTCAAAGATATCAACCGTTTCAAACTGGTCAGAATGGAATACGAAGACTTCGTGGAAGTCACCTTCAATGGTGTGCCTGTTTTCACAGATCTCGACCAGGCCCAATACAACAAGGTCAAGACCTGTGGTGGCTGCCACGTCATCAATCGTCCTGTATCGCGTAACCTCAATTTCGATCTGCGCCCTTATCTTCGTGAAGGTCTCAACACCTTTCGTGTCCGGCTCACCGCCGTGGCCCATGGCAACCTGTGGCTTAAACTCGATACCGACAGCCAGTGCTGCAAAGCCTGGTCTGATCGCTGGACGGAGACGTGCCAATGATCGGAGTAATAAGGGTTTTATGCGGGCTTTTCCCTCATTGTCCCCTTGGCCCACCAAAGGTCTTGAACCTTTGGAAACCGCTTAGCTTATTGGCGGCGGCGCTATTCATGTATGTCCCTCCAGCAAACGCAACACCTGCCGGCTGCGTTGTTGTATCCGAATACTGCACAGTCGGCGCGGCGGAACGGACTATTCAGGGGTTCATGATCGAGCGCGATTGCTGGGAAAAACAGGTAGTTTACTCCTGCCCCAACGCTCGCCCCGGTGGAGCATGTTCTGTGATTTCCAATGACCCGGATTGCACCCAGATCGGATCTGAATGTGTAAGCCGTGATACTGACGGGGTTTGTCAGCAAGAGGTCAACACTTTCCGTTGCTCCAGCCCTAAAAACGGTAGCGGTATTTCACTGGAAAACATTATTGCAGCCGCGCCGGAGCGTGATGTGCGAACACCCCTTCAATGCGGCAGCAACCTTTATTGCCCGGACGGAACTTGCGACGATCTGAGCGAAGACGAAGCCAGCGCCGATTTTGGCAAAGCCGCTTCATGGATGGGCCTTCTCACCCAAATGGGAGAGGAAAAAGACCCCGATGCCGTTACCCTGTTTCGTGGGGATGGAAAAAAATGCGCTAAATGGCCGTTGAGCGCAAAGGACTGTTGTTCCGATGACGGCTGGCTTCTAAGCGTGTTCGGCTGTTCTTCAGAAGAAAAAATTCTTGCTGAAAAAAAGGCGGTAAAGCTGACCCACTACGTCGGGCAATATTGCTCGAACGATACCTGGTTCGGCTGCATCACCCGCAAGAAATCATACTGCACGTTCCGCTCCCTGTTCGCCCGGGTGTTCCAGGAACAGGCCCGCGCTCAACTGGGTATCAGCTGGGGCAGTGCCGAAAGCCCGATCTGTCGTTCGTTGTCTATAGAAGAAATCCAACGGGTTGATTTTGCCCAAATCGATTTGTCAGAGATCTATGGCGATATGGTGAATAACGCCAATGTCTCCAGCCCCAACTCGGTCAATCAGCAAATCAAATCCCGGATTGAAAATTACTACAGGAGCAGCCAATGAAACGCGCCTTCCTGTTGCTGATCCTCATATCCTCACCCGCCCTCGCCGCCGAGGACTGTCAAACCCTCGGCTGGCATTTCTATTGTGATCCCGCGAAAGAACCGGCAGCGCCGGAGGCAAAGCCAGAACTGATGTTGCCACCAGTTCCGGACTCCCGCACTCAGATCAAGTCGATACGCGACAAGCTTGATGACCTCAAGGCAACTGCCATTCTCGATCCCACACCACAAAACCTGATTGCCTACATCAACTTTCAGCGCGAACAACTCGACCGTGCCTCCACCTTCTCGGACCAGTGGCGGCGCGTCATCTGGCAAAACCCCGAAATGGATTATGACCTGATCCGCCCGACAGGTTCTCTTGCCAAACGGGCCTGGTCGGACGAGCGCAAGCAAATTGCTGCCACAACGCTGGCAAATCTAAACAACCGCTACGGCGTGTTCTATTTCTTCAAAGGCAACGATTGTCCTCAATGCCAAGCGTTCGAAACCGCCCTCAAACCCTTCACCGACAAACACGGCCTGCACGTCATGGCAATCACCCTTGATGACATCCCGTCTCCGACCTTCCCGGCTAGCATACCTGATAGCGGACAAGCCGCCCGCCTAGGCATAACAGGCGAACACCTGCCAGCCATCGCCCTGTTTGATACCGCAACATCGCAAGTGATCCCGGTAGGATTTGGCGCACTGGCTGCCGACGAACTGGAACGCCGGATTTATATCCTGACACAAGTGGAGGTCGGCAATGACTACTGACACCACGCCACACCCGACACCGGACGAACTGGATAAAGACCCTGCTGTCTCCTTCTGGCTCAAGCGTAACTGGCGAATGGCCTGTGAACGCGATCCCCACGACGCCACCCGCGACGCGGCGGTGCTTCATCATCTGTGTGAAACCCGGCTCAAAGAAATCCTGGGGCAGCACGAATTAAAAGAGGTCAGGGATGATGAATAAGTTTTTGCGGGCTTTTCCCACACCCACCAAGGGGCGCGGCCCCTTGTATCCCGTGACTTTGGTCCTGTGTTTATTGGTGACACCTGTTCAGGCTGGTGAACAGTTTGGATTGATCTTTGTTTACCGGACGGATTGCGCGGCGAGCCGCGCGTTTTCTCGTTCAGTTAAAGCAGTGGCGGATCATTACGGCACGACGGTACTGCCTGTCACCCAAAACAGCTCCCGTTTTGCAGAATGGCCGGGCACCATCCCTGACAACGGCCAGTCCCAAAACCTGAACATAAGCCGTGTCCCCTTTCTCGCACTCTACGACCCAACCTCCGGCGCGATAGCTCCAATAACAAACCGCTATTTGCCTCCTGCACAGTTGGAGCAACGCATAGCTAAAACCCTAAAGGCACTCCCATGAAAAGCTCAAAGGTTCAAAGGGGCCGCGCCCCTTTGCGGGTGCGGGTGGAACCCGCAAAAGCCATCAGAAAACTGGTAGCGCCCATACTTTTTTCCCTAACATTGGCAACACCAGCACAGGCCGATGTCTCCGGTGCCATGCAAGATTTTTGGAATGGAGTTGGGGTGTCAAACTCGACCGGGCCTTCGGCTTTTGCCGGACAGTCGGCGGGGTATTACACCGGGGGTAATTTGTTTATGCGAACACCAAGCCGCAATACGACTTTGGCAACGGTGAACTTGCCTTCGTCCCGGGCCGGGTGCGGAGGGATTGATATGTTTTCAGGCGGGTTTTCCTTCATCAATTCTGATGAACTGGTGGCCTTGATGAAGAGTATTGGCAACAACGCCGTGGCTTATTCGTTCAAGTTGGCACTGGAGACAATTTCTCCGATGATCGCCGAACAGATTGGCGAGTTGCAGGATTGGTTACAGCGCATAAACCAGTTCAACATCAATTCCTGTGAGACGGCGAAAGGGATTGTCGGCGGACTATGGCCCAGGTCCGAGACGGCCAGTCGGGTAATCTGTGAAGACCTTGGCAACTCCGGCGGCATCTTTACGGACAGGGCGGCGGCACGCCATGGCTGCGGGTCACAAGGACGGCGACAAAGTACGTTGAATAGTGCCAGCGGGGCCATGCGGGATCAAATCCCCACCGACATCAACATTGCCTGGATGGCGGCAAAGAAGAACCCGTTGTTTGCCAGTGATCGTGATCTGGCAGAACTGATCATGACATTGTCGGGGACCGTTGTTGTGTTGGCCCCCGCCAATGACGATGCCCCGCCCCGTTTTCAGTACTACGGTCATAAAGTGGAAACCGACCAGCTTATCGGTGCCTTGTTGCAGGGTGGCACCGCCACAATCAACCGCTGCATCGACAGTGACAAATGCCTGTCTGTCAATCCCAACGCCACACTTGTTGTTTCAACCACCAACGCATTTTCCGAACGTGTGCGCCGGGTGCTGGAAAGCATTCAGGACAAGATTGATACGGACGGAAGCCTGAACGCTGACGAGCAAGCCCTGCTCAATACCACCAATATTCCGATCTACAAAATCATCAATGTAATGACCGCCTACCAGGGCGGATTGTCGTCATTGTCCCTGCCACAATACTCGGACTTGATCGCGCTCGACATTCTCTATCGCTTCGCCAGTGATCTCATGGGCGAAATTGAAAAAGGCGGCGCGGCCCTGACCCTGGCCGATGACCAGATCATCAAGGACTGGCGCGAAGGCTTGCAATCGGCGCGCCGTGCCTTGCGCGAAAAGATGGCCGTAGTATCCGGCAACTTCCAGAAATCAGTTTCCATCATCGAGTCCGCCCGTGTGCTGGAACAACATCTGATCGGCAATATGTCGGCCAATATGCGCGCCAACATTGGATGGGTCAATGGCAGTGAGTGAGGTCAATTATGTATGAAGTCTTCACTCTCGGCGGCGGCACTTATCTGGTTGATATTTTCAATTCCGTTGCCGCCCTGACCGGGGGCAGTGCCTTTGCCAACTTGATTCGCATTGCCGCTGTATTCTCGTTGCTTTGGTTGATATTCCAGACCGCCTTTGGTGGTTCGTGGATGACAAACATCAAGTGGTACATGGCGTTTTTGGCGATTTACATGGTGCTGTTCACGCCCAAAGTTACCGTGCATGTGACAGACAAGTTAAACCCGGCATTGGCAGGCGGCACCATCGACAACGTGCCTTACGGTTTAGCGGCGTTTGCCTCCATGACCAGTGAAATCGGTGACGGCCTGACCCGCTTGAGCGAAGTCACGTTCAGCCTTCCATCTGATCTTCGCTATCAGGAAACCGGAATGCTGTTCGGGGCACAATTGCTCAAGGAAGCAACCAAGTGGCAAATCACCGATAGCCGTTATTCCGGCAACATGGCCCGGTTTACGCGGCAGTGTGTATTTTATGGAATTTTGCTGGGGCAGATTGATCTCAATGACCTAAAACAATCTCCCGACCTTTGGCAGTATATCTCGACCACAGCCGCCTCCCCCTTGCGCCATTTTGAATACCGCAGTGCGGTTTCAGGTGGCGAGCAACGCGATATCGTATCGTGTCAGGACGGGGTTGGGTATCTCGCGAGCCTTTGGCCGCAAGAACTCGATCAAGCCAGCACCATATTCGGGTTACGCCTGTTCCCCGGTGTCCCGGCTTCAACAGCCAAGGCCGAACTGTTATCCCGCTTGCCCATCGCCCACAACTATCTGATCGGCGCGTCGCGGGACGCGGGCGAGATCATGCAACAACAAATGCTGATTAATGCCTTTGATAATGCCACCAAAGGCTGGGCCGAAGAACTCGGAAACGCAGCCGCGCTCGATGGCTACATGCGGGCGCGTGCCGATCTGCAAACCGAGGCGGTTTATAAAACCACCGGGCTTCAAGCGGAAAAGTGGGTGCCAATTCTCAAGATCGTGTTTGAGTCTTTGTATTATGGAGCCTTCCCGGTTGCCTTCATTATGATGCTGACACCGATTGGCTTAACCGTTGTGCGCGGTTATTTCTCCGGTTTCGTCTGGCTGCAAAGCTGGGGGCCGCTATACGCCATCCTGCACCGGATTATGATGGGTGAAGTTGCCGTTAAAGCCACTTCCATCTCCGGCGGCGATAGTATCGCAATGGTCACGCAATTAGGGGTGCGCGCCATCATTCAGGACACCTCGGCAATGGCGGGATATCTCTCCATGTCGGTGCCGTTCCTCGCCTTTGGCTTGATGTTTGGTGCCAGCCGTTTTGCTCATCTGGCAACATCCATGCTGGCCCCAACGCAACGGGCTGCGGGAACGGCAGCGGAAGAAGGAACCTCCGGCAACATCAACCTCGCAAATACCAGCATGGATAATCACAGCTTCCACACTATGCGAGGAAACTCCATGCAGACCAATGCCATGATTGACAGCGGCATGGTCAGCAACCGCATGGGCGACGGTGCCATGAACCATCGCACGGCAGATGGCGGTGAAAGTGTGTTCAAGGACCGCGCCCTGTCCGATCCGGGCTTCAATGTGTCATGGGGATCGCGAGTCGCCCAGGGCTTGCAGGAACGATCTTCCGAAGCCCGGTCACACGCCGTCACCCAGGCCGAACGTGCCTCGGAAAGTATGGGTACTTCTATGGGGCAGTCACTGGCATTCAGCAACACCCTGCAAAACAGTGAAGGCTTTAATAAGTCTGAAGGGCTGGAGCAACGACAGGTAATTGCCAATTCAGCCTCCAATATCGAACAGGCATCTGAGCGCCTAAGCGAAACCACAGGATGGAGCCAACAGCAATCCTTGCGCATGCTGGGCCGTGCCGCCGTTGACCTTGGCACTCCGCTTAAAGGCATTATCGGTTCCGGTGTTAATCTTCAAGGCTCCGGCGAATGGGCCTCCAATGGAGCTTCAAAAGACGATTGGGCCACGGTCAAAGGCATTGCCAATGAATACGGAGTGCGTGAGAGCTTCGAGAAGCTGGATGCTGCCTCCCAAAACCTTTCATTCAGCCAAGGGCAAAGCCATCTTCGCGATCAACGTGACTCCATGAATGCCAGCCATTCAGAAAGCCAAAGCGCAGAGAAAAACCTGAACGAAAGTCTCAATCAGGCCCGCAGTTATGAAGAAGCCCTGACTTCCTACAAAGAAAACAGCGGTAGCTTTAACGCCAATCTCAACCAGATGGCCCTTGAGATCGGGGCAGAACAGCACGGCGGCAACATGGCTGAAGCCTACCGTACAGCCAAGGCCGATCCGCGTGTAGCACAAGGCTGGGCGGATGAAGCGGTTGATCGTTATCTCGACAAACTGCCGGTTGGCGATAAAACACCGGGCAGTCTTATGGGTGGTATTTATGAATCTCGCGGGACGGAAGGAAATCTTCGTCACGACCTAAACCGTGAAGAACTCACGATGGCAAATAACCAACCCGGCAATAGGATAGATGAAACCAAAAGCCAAGTGACCGGGGCCAGCAAGAGCCTTGGCAATCAGATGACCAATGGTTCCGCGAAAGTCGGGGGTGAGGTTCAGTCATCACGGGCGACTACGGGCAAGGAAACTGCACAAAAATCAAATCAATCCCTTCCAGAGGGAGCATTCAATGCCGGTATTGAAAATCCGGGTGATGCAATTGATGAAGTTAAAAAATGGTTCGGAACTGACGATAAGAAACCGGGAAAGAACTAATGACCTTTCACTTCTCCGCTTTCTTGTGCCATCGACTGGGTAATAGCCTTCTCTCCCATTTCAAGGAGCGGATCAACAATTCTGTTACCAAGCCAGATGCCGCCAACAAAGGTTGCAAGCATAACGCCGAACACAAATGGGCCGATAAAAGGCCCAATCACGAAAAACTCAACAATGAGCAGAAGGACAAGGCCGACAATTATTCGGCTCATTCTCTTGCGGGTTTTTATAACCAGTTTCGTGGTACTCATTTTAGTTTTCCTTTCTTTAAATCGACTATATCACCCTTCCCTCTTTCGCCTTTAACTCTTTGGGGTGATTGATGAAAAATAGTCACTTTATTCGAGGTGGGCAGACCGCCCTGCACGAATACCGGATGTCCCTCCAGGTTGTCAAAACCCTGGCCTGGATTATCTCCGGCATTGCCATAACGTTCATGTTGATAAAGCTGGCATTGAATCTGAGCATCCACGAAATCTACCAGTGGTTCATCTGGCATTGGGCGCAGTTTTTATATCTGGCCTCGTTCAAGTACGACCAGGAAATCACCATCTACGACTACGATTGGACGCCCTATGTCACCTACACCGGGGCAATTGTCGAACACGCGGGGATGATCGCCACCAAAGACAAGGTGGGAATTCTGATATTTGCGGGTAGCGGAATTGGCCTGTTGATTGGCCTGTCAGTTGCCGCCATTGCCGCCGGATATTTTCTGTGGCGCGGAGCCAAACTACAAAGAAGCAAGCACCTGCGCGGTTCCAAACTCCTGCCAGCGTCGGAGCTTACACGACAAGTCAGGGCGTTCAACAAAAGCCGCAAAACCAAATCGTCTTATGCCATCGCCGGAATCCCCTTCCCGGTCGGTGCGCCCATGACCCACGTTATGATCTGCGGCACAACAGGTACAGGCAAAACCACCCTGTTTGCCGAACTGATCGAACAGATCCGCGCCAACGGTGATCGCGCCATCATCTACGACAAGATGGGCAGCTTTGTCGGGCGATACTATGACCCGTCAAAGGACGTGATCTGCAATCCGTTTGATGCCCGCACCCCGCAATGGAGCGTGTTTTCCGAAGGCCGCAAAGCATCAGACTTTGAGATGATGGCAAAAGCCCTGATACCGGAGCAAAAGGGCATGGTCGATCCATTCTGGATACTGGCGGCGCGGATATTGTTTTCCAAGGTCGCGGACGGTTTGCGGATCGCGGGCAACCCTACCAACGAAATGTTGGTCTCTCAGCTTCTCAAAATCGACCTGACAGAGATGGCTGCATTACTTAAGAACACAGCCGCACAATCCATCATTGACGAGCAAAGTCCCAAAACCGCGTTATCTGTTCGTGCCGTTATGACGGCCTACCTGTCATGCCTCGAACACTTGCCAGACGATCCCAAGGCCGAACCCTTCTCCATCCGCAACTGGATTGAAGACGATGCACGCGACGGCTTCATGTTCCTGACCTCGCGTGGGGACATGCACGAGAGCATCAAGGGACTGACCACATGCTGGCTGGAGATCGCGGTCAACAGCTTGCTCTCTCTTGAGCAAAGCCGGGATCGTAAAATCTGGATCATCCTCGATGAGGTTCCTTCCCTGTTTAATATCCCAAGCCTGCAACCCGGCATGGCCGAAAGTCGTCAGTTCGGCGGTTGTTTCGTGCTGGGCCTGCAAGTCTGGTCGGCCATGCGCGACATCTATGGTCAAAACGGTGCCGAAACCCTCTCCGGGTTGGCACGAACGCGGCTAATCCTCTCTACACCTGACAAGGCAACCGCCGACTGGTGCAGCCAGGCTCTGGGGAATGCCGAGAAAACCGAGCTTCAGGAAACCCTTTCATACGGCGCACATGACATGCGAGACGGGGTATCTCTGGCGGCAAGGAACGAACTGCGCCCTATCGTCTTGCCAACAGAGATCATGAGCCTCCCCGATCTCGATGGTTATATACGCCTCCCCCAGGGATTCCCGGTCTCGCGCTTCAATATCAAACCCAACAAAACACCGATAATCGCCAAAGCCTTTGTGGATCGACCCGTCGAAGACGTGAAGCCAAGAGAAATAACGCCAACACCCAAGCCGAAACCAAAACGAAAACCGACGGCAAAAAAGAAATCCGCGCCAAAGAGAGGGCCAAAACCGGAAGCAGCGCCTACATCTGAGCCAACGCCTTCAACATCCCCGGCCCCACCGACGGCCGGTTCAGATGAAGGGATTATTTTCTGATGCTCTCCATTTATCCCATCTCAACGCCGCAAGGCATGTCCACCTATTATGATTCCGATGGCTATTACTCCAAGGGGGACGAACAGGCGCAACTCGCCAGCCAGTGGCATGGGAAAGGCGCTGAAACTGCTGGATATTCCGGGCATATCAAACCGGAAGACTTCCAGAGTGTCCTGGATGGCAACGCGCCGGACGGTCGTCGCCTTGGTCGCATGGTTGACGGGCAATGGAAACACCGCGCCGGGGTTGATCTGACCTTCTCCGCCCCCAAGAGCGTTTCCGTCATGGCATTGGTCGCCGGCGATGATCGGCTGGTTACAGCCCACGAAGCCGCCGTCAAGGCAACGCTCAATCATATCGAAGAAAAGATTCTGGAAACCCGCGTCTGGGACAGTGGCGCGAAAGCCCAGTTCAAGGAACGTAATCTGGAAATGGTCGCCGGACTGTTCCGCCATGAGGTCAACCGCAATCAAGACCCACACCTTCACACCCATGCTGTCATTGCCAACATGGTTCTACCGTCCGATGGAAAATGGCGTTCCATCGAGGGTGCCAGCCTGCTCCACCACAAGATGGAAATGGGGGCTATGTACAGGTCCGAACTTGCGATGAACGTGCGCGAGTTAGGCTACGAAATCGAGCGCACCCATATGGATGGGCGATTCGACTTGAAAGGCGTTCCCAAGTCGGTAATGGCGGCGTTTTCCACCCGCAGCGCGGAAATCCGCGAGGCTCTGGCTGGTTATGACCATCAAAACGCCAAGACCGCCGCCAACGCTACCCTTATGACACGCGATCACAAGGTAACGGTGGACCGTGACTTGTTGCACGGAGACTGGAAACAACGCGGCGACAAGTTAGGACTGAGCGCACGCATCCCGGACCCGCAACCGGCATCCACCGGAAAAGTCGAGGAATGGTACCTCGCCAGCGAAGCCGTCGACTACGCCGTTCGCCATCTCTCTGAACGCGCCAGCACCTTCAACCTGTCGGACCTCAGAACTACGGCCAATGGCTATGGTGTCGGTCATTTTCGCCCCAAGACGCTGGATCAAGCCATCT
>Ga0316204_10003132_pt1 | contig 34342 bp, 33 predicted proteins | sample 6monrhotite_MG_2_FD_205661 | JGI IMG/M metagenome (GOLD analysis project Ga0316204, IMG submission 205661) | Microbial mat bacterial communities from mineral coupon in-situ incubated in ocean water Damariscotta River, Maine, United States -... | ecosystem: Environmental > Aquatic > Marine >... | reverse complement strand
ATCGCAAATCACGCGGTGCGAAACCGGCAGACTTTTCGCACAGCACTACCGCTGAAGTTATCTGGACCATCATCCCGTGCTTCATCCTTTTGTTCATGGCGGTTCCTGCTGCAGAGACGATGATCAAGCTCGAAGACTCGCGCAACCCGGATCTGTCGGTTGTCGTTACCGGCTATCAATGGCGCTGGCACTATGACTATCAGGATCAGGATATCGAGTTTTACTCCAGTCTTGCTCTGCCAAGCCTAAAGGCACGTCCAAAACAGTCAGGCATCAGTCCATACGATGTTGAAAACTACTTGCGCGAAGTCGACAACCCACTGGTTGTTCCGGTCGGCGCGAAGGTGCGCATCCTGCTGACCTCCAACGACGTGAATCACGCCTGGTGGGTGCCTGAGCTGGCGATCAAGAAAGACGCTATTCCGGGCATTGTGAATGAGACCTGGTTCAAAGCAGATGTCGTCGGCACTTATCGCGGGCAGTGTGCCGAGCTCTGCGGCAAGGACCACGGTTATATGCCGGTGGTTGTCGAAGTTCTTGAGGAGGACGCTTACGCGTCCTGGGTCGCAGCACGGTCTGCCGAACAATCTGGGAGTAGCGAATAATGTCTGATCATGGCCCCGCCAAAGGCATCACGCGCTGGTTATATACGACCAACCATAAGGACATCGGCACGATGTACCTTATTTTCAGTCTTATCATGTTCTTCATCGGCGGCTCGATGGCGCTGGTTATTCGTTCCGAGCTGATGTCGCCCGGCCTGCAGTTTGTGCACCCCGAATTTTTCAACCAGATGACCACCATGCATGCCTTGATCATGGTCTTCGGTGCAGTAATGCCCGCGTTTGTGGGCCTTGCCAACTGGATGATCCCGCTGATGATCGGGGCGCCCGACATGGCCTTGCCACGCATGAACAACTGGTCTTTCTGGATTCTACCAGTCGCATTCGGCATCCTGCTGTCGACGCTATTTATGGACGGCGGCGCACCGGCCAGTGGCTGGACCATGTATCCACCACTGGTGCTGCAGACAGGCGATGCGTTTCCGTTCCTGATCTTCTCCGTGCATCTGATGGGCATCAGCTCGATCATGGGCGCGATCAACATCATCGTTACCATTTTGAACATGCGCGCACCGGACATGTGGCTTCTGAAGATGCCGATGTTTGTCTGGACCTGGCTGATCACCGCTTACCTGCTGATCGCAGTAATGCCGGTGCTCGCGGGCGCAGTAACAATGCTGCTGACCGACCAGTTCTTTGGCACCAGCTTTTTCCTCGCCGCTGGCGGCGGCGACCCGGTGATGTTCCAGCATATCTTCTGGTTCTTCGGTCATCCCGAGGTTTACATTATGATCCTGCCGGCATTCGGCATCGTGTCAGAGATCATCCCGACGTTTTCTCGCAAACCGCTGTTCGGTCATGACTCCATGGTTTACGCGGCATCGTGTATCGCGTTCCTGTCGTTCATTGTCTGGGCGCACCATATGTTCACGGTCGGTATGCCTTTAACCGGCCAGCTGTTCTTTATGTTCGCCACCATGCTTATCGCCGTTCCGACCGGCGTGAAGATCTTTAACTGGGTCGCTACCATGTGGCGCGGTTCGATGACCTTCGAAACCCCGATGCTGTTTTCGCTTGCGTTCGTGTTTTTGTTCACGATCGGCGGTTTCTCCGGCGTGATGCTGGCGATGGTCCCTGCGGACATCCAGTACCACGACAGCTATTTTGTTGTCGCTCACTTCCATTATGTACTGGTGCCGGGGTCAATCTTCGGCCTGTTCGCTGGCGCCTACTACTGGCTGCCAAAATGGACCGGGCACATGTACAACGAGACGGCCGGCAAGCTGCACTTTTGGACATCGACAATCTTTGTCAATATGACCTTCTTCCCGATGCACTTTCTCGGGCTTGCAGGCATGCCACGACGCATTCCGGATTACTCGACGCAGTTTGCGAACTTCAACGAGATTGCCAGCATTGGCGCAATCGGATTTGGTGTTTCACAGCTGATCTTTGTGTACGTACTACTCACCAGCAAGAAGGGTGCGAAAGCAACCGATCGCGTTTGGGACGAACCAAAGGGTCTTGAGTGGACCGTGCCGTCGCCGGCGCCGTATCACACCTTTGAAACGCCGCCGGTAAAACGCGTTGCTGAGGAAGCATTCGAGTGAATGCGCAGAACAAACGTACCGCGCTCTACCTGACTGCGGTTGCGGTCGCGTTCTACCTCGGCTTTATCATGATGGGCGTAATGCGTTCATGAAGTCAGAGAACGCCTCGCTTACCGCTCGACTGGTGCTGTTTGCTGCCGGCATGTTCGTGTTTGGTTTCGTCGTCTTGCCGCCCTTGTATGATGTGTTTTGCGAGGTCACGGGATTTGGCGGGCGCACCAATACAACGGCACAAACGGCCGTTGAGGCACCGGATCTGACGCGCGAAATTCGCATCGAGTTTGTAACCACAGTAAACAACTACGCGCCATGGCAGTTTGCGCCGGCTGTCGACAGCATGACCGTCAATCCGGGCAAGATGTACTTCGCGACGTTTACCGCCACCAACCTCAGTGATGAAAGTCGAACCGGGCAGGCAGTACCAAGCGTTGCGCCCGTTTCAGCAACTGCGCATTTTAAAAAGATTGAATGTTTTTGTTTTGATTCGCAGGAATTTTCAGCGCAGGAGCAGCGCTCCTTGCCCTTGCAGTTCATCGTAGATCCGGATCTGCCGGACTACGTCGACACCATTACGCTGTCCTATACTTATTTTGAGAGTAACTATGTCACACGCAGATGATCGCTATTACGTTCCGCACGGCAGCCATTGGCCGATAGTCGGTTCGGTTGGCCTGCTATTTTTGATGGTTGGCGTTTCCAATTGGCTGAACGGAGCCGATGCCGGATTCTGGGTCATGATGTCAGGTCTTGCGGTCATGATATTCATGCTGGTCGGCTGGTTCGGCACAGTAATAGGCGAAAGCCAGAAAAATCTTTACAACGCTCAGGTCGACAAGTCGTTTCGCATGGGCATGTTCTGGTTCATCTTTTCTGAAGTAATGTTCTTTTGTGCGTTCTTCGGTGCTTTGTTTTACGCACGCAATATGTCGATTCCATGGTTGAGCGGTGAGAGTAATAACTTCTTCACCAACCTGGTGCTGTGGGAAGGCTACGAAGGCGGCTGGCCATCCAATGGCCCAGGCAAGATCGGCGGCGACTACGAGGTGATGGGCCCGTTTGGCCTGCCTTTGATCAATACGGCGCTGCTGCTAACAAGTAGTGTGACGATCACTATCGCCCATCACGCCCTGATCGCTGGTCACAGAAAGATTCTCTCGACCTTCCTTGCCTGCACCTTCGTGCTCGGTTTTGTGTTTGTCTTTTTGCAAGGTGTCGAGTACATCGAAGCTTACGAACACCTCAATTTAAAAATGACCACCGGCATCTACGGTTCCACATTCTTTATGTTGACCGGCTTCCACGGCATGCACGTCACCATTGGCGCGATCATGCTGACGATCATCTGGTTGCGGGTGGTTAAGGGACATTTTGCCCCTGAAAAGCACTTCGCGTTTGAGGCGGTTGCCTGGTACTGGCACTTTGTCGATGTCGTTTGGGTCGGACTGTACGTGTTCGTCTACTGGATGTAGTCGCCCATCCAGCCCATATAGTAGGAAAGTAGTAGAAAAAGAATAAGAATCGCCGACAGCGCAACACGAATCTTGAGCGCCTTCAGCACACGTGGCGAGTTTTGGTCGTCCCGGGCAAGATAGAACAAGCCGGAACCAAGGCTTACGACAATCGCAAGCAGCAACACGATTACAACTAGTTTCAACGCAGATCCTCTTTGCCGGGCGAGAAGTATAACGTGAATAAAAGCAGTAAAAAGCCACTGCCGCAATGGCTGCCGTTTGTGGTCGGCTTCGCCCTGGTCGTGCAGTTTGCCGGGCTCGGCGCCTGGCAAATCAGTCGTGGCCTGGAAAAGCGCGCACAGCAGGAGCTGTTTGCCGATGACACTGGCTTCGCCAACTGGTCAGACGGAATGGCTGTTCGTCCCTATCAGCGACTCAAGGTTCGCGGCGAGCTTGACCTTGCGCATCAGGTGCTTCTCGATAACATCATATTAAATAGCCGTTACGGCTATTACGTCATCACTCCGCTGGTTGTTAGCGTCGACGCTCCGGTGCTGCTGGTAAATCGTGGCTGGAAAGAGAAAACCGGCGACGCTGTCAGCCAGGCTTCGCTGGCCCTCGAAACAACATCGCTGCAGATCCATGGCCGCGCAGGTTCTTTACCAAAAGCGGGCTACAAGATGGGTGACGCATTCAGTCCCGGAGCACCCTGGCCGAAACACGCGGTGTATCCCACTATTGAGGAGGTCGCTGTGCAGCTCGGTCGTGACGTGCAGCCATTTGTACTACTAATGGAACCGGGTGATGAGCTTGGCTTCGTACGCCATTGGATCCCCGAAGAGATGGGGCCAGGCCGCCATTTTGCCTACGCCTTGCAGTGGTTCGCTATGGGTGCTGTTCTGGCGGTCTTGCTAATCTGGCACTTTCGTCGCCGTGGGGCAGCCAATGACTGACAAGACTGCCGCTGAAGCCCGCGACGCGCGCAAGGCCCGCAAATCGGCCCGATCGCAGCTGCTGTTTATCTCGGCTATTTTCTTCGGCCCCCTGATTCTCGCGGCCTGGATGTATTACGGCGGACACTTTACGCGTGAGGCAAGCAGCAATCATGGCGCACTGCTGGAGCCCATCAGCAATCTGCTGCAGGAACTACCTGACTCTGAGCTGTTACAGCAGGGCCATGGAATGTGGCTATTGCTGTATCCGAACGCCAGCAGCTGCGAGCAAGCCTGCCAGGACGCCCTGTATACGATGCGTCAGGGACGGCTGATGCTTGGCAAGGAGCAGGATCGGCTATTGCGCGGTTTCTTGCACGGCGATGCGCTGCCGGATAAAGTGTTTATTGCCAACGAGCATCAGGGCCTGATCACAACGCAGGATGCGAGCTTAAGCAGCTTGCTGACAAATAAGAAGCCCACAGAGCTCCCGGACGGCGGCTACTATCTGGTGGACCCGCTCGGAAACCTCGTGATGTATTTTCGGCCGGACATGAACCCGTCTGAGATGGTTGACGACATCAAGCACCTGTTGCGTTTGTCACGCATAGGTTGAAGAGAGAACAAGTGAGCGCAAACGTAGAAACTTATCTCGACTGGCGAGACTACTATGAGCTAACCAAGCCACGTGTAGTCATGCTTATCGTTTTCACGGCGATTGTCGGTATGTTCCTCTCAGTGCCCGGCTGGCCCGGGGCGATGCCGTTATTCTTCGGTACGCTCGGTATCGGTCTGGCGGCATCTTCAGCGGCTGTCTTTAATCACATCCTTGACGCCCGCATTGACATCCATATGTTGCGCACGCGTGGCCGACCGTTGCCACAAGGGCGGGTCTCGGAACGCGGCGCATTGGGTTTCGCCACCCTGCTGGGTGCAATTTCAATGCTATTGCTGTGGTTCGTCGTGAATCCGCTTACCGCAGTTCTCACGTTTGCATCGCTGATCGGCTATGCCGTGATCTACACCGTGTATCTCAAGCGAGCAACGCCACAGAATATTGTTATTGGGGGTGCCGCTGGTGCCGCGCCGCCGGTGCTTGGCTGGACCGCTGTTACAGGCGAAGTGCACAGCAGCGCGCTGCTGTTGTTCCTGATTATTTTCGTCTGGACACCGCCGCATTTCTGGGCCCTCGCGATTGCGCGCAAGGAAGAGTACGCAAAAGTCGGCATACCGATGCTGCCGGTTACGCACGGTGAAGCCTACACGCGCATCAACATCCTTTTTTATACAATCTTGCTCGTTCTCATCACGATCATTCCGTATCTCACCGGCATGAGTGGCGTGATCTATCTGACCACAGCGCTGATTCTTGACGCGGTCTATATGTACTACTCCGTGCAGATGTGGCGCGAGCCTGATGACCTTGAACTGCCAATGCAGTCATTCAAGTTTTCTATTTCCTATCTTGGCTTCTTGTTCGCCGCACTGCTGATCGATCACTACTTCCTGTTTCACATCAACCTCTAGCGTAGCGGCAGTTTCGCCGCCGAAACTGCCAACCGTATCCTTGTCGGCAAGTAGCGGCGCGCTACACTCGACCACCTGATGAGCACGACAGACAACAATCTGGCTTTTGAGCGTCTTGTGCGGCCGCATTTCGAGCGGCTGTATCGACTCGCATGGCGGCTCGCCGGCAGCAAGGCTGAGGCGGAAGACCTTTTTCAGGAATTGCTCATCAAGGCCTACGGCAAGATTGACGAGCTGGCGAGCATCGAACAGCCCGGGCCGTGGCTGTGCCGCGTCATGTATAACCTTTTCATCGACGAGCGGCGGCGCTTCGCACGCACCCGCATCCATACCGTTGATGAGGGCCAGCTGGCAGGCGACGGCATTGAGGGCCTGCCCGCAAACGCGGACGCGGGCGCTGATCCAGTTACCAATAATCAGCGGCGTGAGCAGATTCAAAGCCTCGACAGGGCGCTGGCCCAACTTAGCGATGAGCATCGCATGGTTGTGCTTCTGCATGACACAGAGGGCTATAAACTTAAGGAAATAGAAGCACTTACCGGTGTCCCGGTGGGTACAGTCAAATCTCGCCTGCACCGCGCGAGGGCGAGATTGCGCGAAATTCTGAGCGCTGATGGAACCATTTCCTGACCCCAGGCGTGTAACAGGTCAAGCAGGACAAAAACCATGACCAACAACAACCTACATCAGCCAGATCACGACGCCTTCCAGGACGACCCGGAAATTCGGGCGCTTTTGCAGGACTATCCCGTGCCGCAAGCGGACGCAGGATTCTTCGACCGGGCTCTGGTTCGTGCGACCCACCAGGGTTCTCGGCAGCAGCGCAATCGCTGGCTGATGACCGGGTTCGGTGGTGCCATTGCTGCCGGACTGGCGGTGTGGATGATCGGCGGCATGTTGATGACAACACCGGAAATGCCGGATGCCGCAACAGGTATTCCTGGCGTGACGATGACGCTCGAAGAACCGCGCACCGTCAACCTGGTTTTTTCTGCTACTGAAGTTTTGGAGTCGGCCACTTTGACCGTCTCCCTGCCAAATGGCGTCGAACTTGCGGGTTTCCCTGGACAGAGCGAGATTAGTTGGGAAACAAGCCTTAATAAAGGTCGTAATTTGTTGCCACTTAAATTGATTGCACTAACACCAGCCGGCGGAGAATTGCTGGCACGGCTCGAACATGGAGATCGAGACCGGGTGTTTCGTTTGCAGTTAGATATATCGTAATTTTCTATGGAGTACGGCCATGAATAAGCTCAACGTTTTTTTCGCGACACTCACACTGGCGAGCTTCGCGCTTATGCCAGCTACTGCATACGCAGACGATCTGGATGATCTCGATGTAACGATGGAGGTTATTGACAGTCTCGACGGTATTGGAGATGTCTTTTCCGAAATGGCAGGACCCGAAGGGTCGGACGATGATTTCGGCAGCGACGACTACGACGAGGAATTCGCGGATGAATCGGACAGTAACGATGAGCAGGCCGATGAAGAAGAGTCAGAAGAGGACGGTCGCTTCGGCAGCTATGATGACGACTTCGAGACCGACGAAAACTTTGCTGAAGTAGACGAGAGCTTTGACGAAGAAGGTGAGTTTGAAGAAGGTGAAGACATCGACGACGACTACGACGACGACGATGACATGGACGACGATATGGATGACGATGATGACATGGACGACGATATGGATGACGACGTCGTCTAGCGTCGGAATTCCTGCCGCAAACCAAGAAAGACCCCAAATCCCCCCGATTGCGCTGCATTCGGGGGGGTTTTTATGCACCACGTCGCAGTTTTCGGTGGCCAATTGTCTGTACTCTTGGGATCAGACATAAGCCAAAACTCGAGAGCTTCAGCCATTTTCGCGAAATATCAAAAACAAGGATGCGGCAGGTCACTAATTGCTGCCACTGTACTGGCTGCTTTCCTGTGCCTGGCGCCGACACAACAAAGCTTTGCACTTACAGCAGACGAAATGTTCGCGGACGGTAATCGCCTGTTCCGTGATGATTTGTACTGGGCGGCCTTGCTCCGCTACGAGCAGGCTTACGAAGCCGGTATGAATTCAGCGGTTTTGCACTACAACATCGGTGTCGCCAACTACCGCGCCGAGCAGCATGAGCGCGCTCGTGCAGCGCTGCTACTGGCCGCGCAGTCGGCAAGTTTGCGCGTTGCCTCACATTTTAACCTCGGCCTGAATGCGAATGCCGCCGGTGATACAGAGGAAGCGCTTGAATGGTTTTATCTGGCGCGCGATCAGGATCAGAATCGACAGATTCGAAAACTCGCTAAAGAGGCGATTGCACGTCTCGAGGCAGCGCAGGCCGAAGCCGAAGAGGAAGAAGTTCCGGAAGAGAAGCGCGCCGCCGAAAGAAAATATACCGACTTCGACCTGAGCGCGTTCGTTGGCTACGGCAGCAATGACAACGTCTACCGGGCACCGAGTGAAGCCTATATCGACTTTGGCAATCCCGCTTTTCCAGTGGTTACACCGGAGGTGTATTCAGGTGCGTTTGTCCCTGTCGATCTGCGCTTCAAATACTCGATCAACAGCTATGAGCTGGAGTCCTTCTACGCTGCCTATCGCATGCAGGGCAAGCTATACCAGGACAAGGAAATCGAAAACGCCGATGAGTATAGTCATGAACTGAGTTTTGGCAGTTCCTATCTCAAACAGGAAGACCAGCGCACACGCCGGGTATTCAGCGCGTTCACTATTGCACAGAACGAAAACACGTATTTCGATCCCGACGACGGCTCAGAGCGCACGGTCAATATGCTCGGCATTGGTGACCGAATGAGTTATACGCGTTTTGGCCCGGAGTTTGCGTGGATTCAGGCCTTCGAGCGTTTTGCATTGGGTCTGCGCGCGAAAGGGCAGTTGTGGAACTACGAGGATACCGAGGTGGTACCGGAGTATGACCATGAGTACTTTGTATTCGCGGCACACGCTCAATACAACTTCACGGAAACTTCGCTGCTTCGATTGAACGTCGACAAGTACAGTCGGCGCTTTGGCGACCGACCTGCGTTTGACCTCGATGGCAACCAGCCGATTACCAACCCGAATGCGCGCTACGATTATCTCGCGGTTGGCCTGACCGCCCGCCAGCGCATTACGGACAATATGTGGTTTGGGTTTTCACTCGAACGTACCGATCGAGAGGACCGCTATCTTGGCTACTACGACTATACGCGCGACGAGTTTGGCTTTGATTTTAGCTGGACACCGACGCCGCGCGTAAAACTCAAGCTTGTCAGTTACTACCGCTACTATGATTATCCGAATGCATTCGCCTTTCATAATCCAATCGCAGGCGCCCGGACGCTCGAATCAGTACGCAGCAATTTGCTCGCGGAGTTTCGTGTAACACCGCACATCAGCATCAATGCCAGGGCCGAATACCGCGAGTCAGCATCTTCGGACCTGCGCATCAACTACGACCAGATGTGGTACCAGATCGGAGTTACCTGGCGACAGTAGTAGCGCGGGGCGAAAACACCCCGCACGGCCTTCTCTGCTAGAATCTCGTGCTCTTTGTTAGAGCCGAATCCCGATGGATGTCACCCCAATACTTGAGTCACTGAATGACGCGCAGCGTCAGGCAGTGACTGCCGCGGCCGCGCCTACCCTGGTGATCGCGGGTGCCGGTAGCGGCAAAACACGGGTGCTCGTGCATCGCGCGGCATGGCTGATTGATGTTGAGGGCGTTAGTCCGCAAGCACTGCTGGCAGTCACCTTTACCAACAAGGCCGCCGCAGAGATGCGGGGTCGCATCGAGTCTCTGCTCAATATTCCGGTCCGACATCTTTGGATCGGCACCTTCCATGGCCTGGCTCATCGGATGCTGCGACGGCATTGGCGCGAAGCCGGCTTGCCGCAAAACTTTCAGATCATCGATTCAGACGACCAGCTGCGTCTGATCAAGCGCCTGATCAAGAATCTGGAGATCGATGACAGTCGCTGGGTGCCACGCGAAGTGCAGTATTTTATCAACGGGCAGAAAGACGAGGGTTTGCGACCCAAGCATCTGGATGACGATGGGGATGTCACTCGTCGCCAGATGATTGACCTGTACAAGGCCTATGAGGAAGTGTGTGACCGCGGCGGCCTGGTCGACTTTGCCGAACTACTGCTGCGCGCGCACGAATTGTGGCGCGACAACGCCGAGCTGCTGGCACATTATCAGCGCCGCTTCTCGCACCTGCTGGTCGACGAGTTTCAGGACACCAACGCCATCCAGTACGCCTGGCTACGACTGCTGGCAGGCAAGACCGGCATCCCTTTTGTGGTCGGCGATGACGACCAGTCAATTTACCGCTGGCGCGGTGCACGCGTTGAACACATTCAGCGCTTTCAGAAGGACTTTTCTGGAACGACCATCGTTAAGCTCGAGCAAAACTATCGCTCCACGGCAAACATTCTGAACGCGGCGAATGCGGTGATCGAGAACAACAGTTCACGATTGGGAAAAAAGCTCTGGACGGACGGTGCGGACGGCGAGGCCATCCGTGTATACGCCGCCTATAACGAACGTGATGAGGCCGACTTTATTCTGGGTCGAGTACGGGACTGGATTGATCAGGGCAATTTGCGCGCAGACGCCGCAATCCTGTATCGCTCGAACGCTCAGTCTCGTGCGCTTGAAGAGGGACTCATCAACGCGAATATTCCGTATCGCGTCTACGGCGGACTGCGCTTCTTTGAGCGCGCTGAGATTAAGGACGCGCTGGCGTACTTACGACTGATATCGAACCGCGACGACGACAGTTCTTTCGAACGCGTCGTCAACAAGCCAACGCGCGGCATTGGCGCCCGCACTGCAGACATGATGCGCACATATGCGCGTGCCAACAGCTGTTCGTTGTGGCGTGCAGCCGGCGCCATCGCCAGTGACGAACTCAATGGCCGCGCCTCGAACGCAGTACTCGCTTTCCTGAACCTGATCGAGACGCTGGCGCGCGACACCGACTCGCTGGACTTGCCGGACAAGATTGATCATGTCATTCATGCCAGCGGCCTGATCGATTTTTTCAAGAAGGAAAAGGGCGAAAAAGGCGAGACTCGCGTCGAAAACCTGCTCGAGCTAATCAGCGCGGGCCGCAGCTTTGAGCCCGATCCGGCCGAGGAAATGTCGCCTCTGGACGAGTTTCTCTCGCACGCAGCGCTTGAGGCGGGCGAGGGTCAGGCCGACGCCTGGGATGACTGTGTGCAGTTGATGACCATGCACTCGGCCAAGGGCCTCGAGTTTCCGCTGGTGTTCATTTCCGGCATGGAAGATGGCTTATTTCCGCACCAGCGGTCCATCGCTGACCCGCAGGGCCTTGAGGAGGAACGTCGACTTTGTTACGTCGGTATCACACGAGCGATGCAAACACTGTACATTACTTATGCAGAACAACGCCGTCTGTACGGCATTGACAACTATTCTCAGCCATCACGGTTTATTGCAGAAATTCCGGCTGAATTTATCGAGGAGGTACGACCCCGCGTGAAAGTTTCATTGCCCACAAGGGCGCCGAATGTAGGCAGAACACCGATTCGTCAGGGATCTGAGATAGGGGTACGGTTGGGCCAGCGTGTTCGCCATAAGAAATTTGGCGATGGCGTAATTCTCAACTGTGAAGGTCAGGGAGCGCATGCGCGAGTGGAAGTAAATTTTGAGACCGCTGGCACAAAATGGCTCGTTCTAAGCTATGCAAATCTCGAACTGATGTAAACTTGGCAGCATGAAGATTCTCATTCTTGGCGCTGGCCAGGTTGGCTCTTCCGCTGCTTACCACCTGTCGCGGGAAGAGGCTAACGACGTCACTGTCGTCGACAGGCGCGCCGATGTCCTGCGCGAATTACAGGACCGTCTCGACATTCGCACGGTCGTTGGCCACGCAGCTTATCCCGAGGTTCTCGGCCGCGCCGGAGCCAGTGATGCTGACATCGTCGTTGCACTTACCGATACCGACGAGACCAATATGATCGCGTGTCAGATTGCGTACACCGCATTTCACACGCCGACCAAGATCGCACGTATTCGTGCCGCCGAGTACATGAGCGCAAAAGACCTGTTCACTCAGGACGCCATCCCCATTGATGTACGCATCAGTCCGGAGCAGCTGGTCTGTGAATACATCGAGCAGCTGATCCTGTACCCGGGTGCCTCGCAGGTACTCGACTTTGCCAATGGCAAGGTTCGTCTGGTCGGTGCGCGCGCAGACAGAGATGGCCTGCTGGTTGGGCAGCGCATTGCGACGCTCAAAGAGCACATCCCGAATACTGAAGCGCGCATAGCCGCAATTTACCGCGACGGCAAAGCGATGCTGCCCGACGGCGACACCATTATTCAGGAAGGCGACGAAGTCTTTTTTATCACCGACCGCAAGGATATTCGCGTTTTCATGAGCGAAATGCGGCGGCTTGAAGACCCCGTGCGGCGCGTTGTTATTGCCGGCGGCGGCAATATTGGCGTACGCCTGGCGCTGGCACTGGAGCAGACCAATCAGGTCAAAATCATCGAGCGTGATCCGGTGCGTGCGCGCTACATCTCCGAACAACTGAACAAGGCGATTGTGCTGGTGGGAGACGCCGCCGACGAAGAATTGCTGCTCGAGGAAAACATCGACAATGTTGATGTGTTTTGCGGCCTGACAAACTCCGAAGAAGCAAACATTCTCAGTTCCATGCTCGCCAAGCGGCTCGGTGCGCATAAAGTTATGGCGCTCATAAATCGTGCATCCTATGTCGACCTGGTTGAGGCCGGCAGTATCGATATCGCGATCTCGCCGCAGCAAATCACGATCGGTTCTTTGCTCGCGCATGTACGTCGCGGCGATGTCGTCAAGGTGCACTCTTTGCGGCGCGGTGCCGCCGAGGCCATTGAGGCTATCGCACACGGCGATAAAGAAAGCTCTAAGGTGGTTGGCCGTGCGATCGAAGACATCGACCTGCCCAAGGGTTCGGGCATCGTCGCGCTGGTACGCGGCGAGCAGGTTATCATTGCGCACCATGACACAGTCATCGAGAGCGACGATCATGTCATCCTGTTCCTCACTGATCGGCGCAAGATCGAACAACTGGAAAAGCTCTTCCAGGTTGGTGTTTCCTTTGTCTAGGTATAGCCACTAACGATGAACTGGACAGCGGTACAGCGAATTCTTGGGCTGCTAATCATGATGTTCAGCCTGACGATGTTGCCGCCCATCGCCATAGATGCCATTTTTGCTGAGCACTCGTGGCTACCTTTCTTCGAGGGCTTCGTACTTACCGTGGTGGCCGGATTTATTGTCTGGCTGCCGGTACACCGTTCACGCAAGGATTTGCGCTTACGCGACGGCTTTTTGGTGGTGGCGGCTTTCTGGACCGTTCTGGGTACTTTCGGTGCCGCACCCTTATTGCTCGCTGACAGCCTGTCCCTGTCTGTGACGGACGCGATATTCGAGTCCATGTCTGGACTCACAACCACGGGCGCCACCGTCCTGACAGGCCTGGACGAGCTGCCGCGTTCAATTCTCTACTACCGGCAACAATTGCAGTGGCTAGGCGGTATGGGAATCATCGTGCTGGCGGTTGCCGTGCTGCCGATGCTCGGCGTCGGTGGTATGCAGCTGTACCGCGCGGAAACGCCAGGGCCCGTCAAGGACACCAAGCTCACACCACGCATTACCGAGACCGCCAAGGCGCTTTGGTACGTCTACCTGGCATTCACTATCGCCTGCGCCGCCAGCTATATGCTCGCAGGTATGAACTGGTTTGATGCCCTGTGTCATTCGTTTTCGACCGTAGCGATCGGCGGCTTCTCAACGCATGACCTGAGCATGGGCTATTTCGACAGCGCCGCAATCGATCTGGTCGCGATCTTTTTCATGTTCGCTGCCGGCATCAATTTCTCTTTGCACTTTTTTGCATGGCGCTATGTTTCGGTGAAGCATTACTGGCAGGACCCCGAGTTTCGCGGCTACTTCGCTATCCTGCTGGGGGTCTCAGTGCTGGTTGTCATTTGGTTATTTCAGCATAGTGTTTTCGATGCGCCGGGCGAGACCGTCGTCAAAGGTCTGTTTCAGGCCGTCTCGATCGCGACGACAACGGGTTTCACCACCGCCGACTTCTCTGCCTGGCCGGCCGCACTGCCTGTGTTGTTGATTTTTGCGAGCTTTGTCGGTGGTTCAGCCGGGTCCACGGCTGGCGGCATTAAGGTCGTTCGCTGGTTACTTATCTATAAGCAGGGCGTCCGCGAGATCGCCCGACTGGTGCATCCCAGTGCAGAAATTCCCGTCAAGCTCGGCAATAAGGCGGTTGGCGACAAGGTCATTGATGCGGTTTGGGGTTTCTTTTCAATCTATGTGGTGGTTTTCAGCGTCATGCTGATAGCGATGATGTCGACCGGCCTTGATCAGGTAACCGCGTTTTCCGCGGTCGCCGCAACGCTGAATAATCTGGGACCTGGTCTTGGCGATGTTTCGTCGGGGTTCATGACCTTATCCGATACTGCGAAGTGGATATCCATCGCCGGCATGCTGCTCGGTCGTCTGGAAATATTTACCTTGCTGGTGTTGATAACTCCCACCTTCTGGCGCCATTAAAAAGATCTTGTCCTGCGAGCCGCAAAACCTGATCGAGCGACTTAGCGAGGCCACCGGAAAGCTGGTTTCGTGGATGACCCTGGCCATGGTCATCGTCATGTTTGGCATTGTTGTTATGCGTTACGTCTTCGACGCTGGCCTGATCTGGCTGCAGGAATCCGTCATCTGGATGCATGCGACTGTGTTTATGGTGGGCGCCGCCTACACGCTCAGGCATGAAGAGCACGTGCGTGTGGATGTGTTCTACGGCAGCATGAGTCCACAACGGCGGGCCTGGGTGGATACGCTCGGAGTACTCCTGTTTTTGCTACCGTTATGCGGCTTTTTGGCGGTCAAGTCTTTCGACTTTGCGATGACTTCCTGGTCAATGCAGGAGGCCTCCATGGAGTCCGGCGGATTACCCTATCCGGTACTACCGCTGGTCAAGTCGGTTTTGTTTATCATGCCGATCACTGTCGGGCTGCAAGGGCTGTCGCTTTTGTATAGATCCGTTGCCTGTCTGCGCGGTAAGTAGACATGGAGTGGATGCCGCTGGTTCTGTTTCTGACCGTAATCCTGGTATTGCTGGCCGGTTTTCCGGTCGCGTTTACGCTTGGCGGGACGGCGCTGCTGTTTGCATTCGTTGGCGTTTGGACTGGCAACTTTACCGAAGCGCTTCTGTCTGGCCTGCCAAATCGTATTTTCGGCATCATGTCGAACGAAACCCTGGTGGCGGTACCACTGTTCGTGTTTATGGGCGTAACGCTTGAACGTGCGCGTATCGCCGAGGAGTTATTGGAAACACTCAGCAGCCTGTTCGGCTCGTTACGTGGTGGACTCGGTATTTCCGTAACGCTGGTCGGCATGTTGCTCGCCGCCAGCACCGGCATTGTCGGCGCAACGGTGGTCACGATGGGCTTGCTGTCGCTGCCAACAATGTTGCGCCGCGGCTATTCGGCGGAGATCTCGGCCGGCACCATTTGCGCGTCCGGCACTCTGGGCCAGATCATCCCACCATCGATCATCCTGGTGATGCTGGGTGATGTGATGACGACGGCGTATCAGCAGGCGCAGCTGAATCAGGGCAATTTTTCGCCCAAAACGGTATCCGTTGGCGATCTGTTTGCCGGCGCACTGATCCCGGGCCTCTTGCTGGTGGCGCTATATGTTGGCTACATCGTGTTGGTCGCATTCTTTAGGCCCGCGACGATGCCTGCGCATCAGCGAGGGCTTGACGAGCAGGTTTCCTTGATGCAGATATTGCATGCGCTGCTGCCGCCTCTGTTGCTTATTTTTGCGGTGCTTGGGTCGATCCTCGGCGGCTACGCGACCCCAACGGAGGCTGCCGGTGTTGGTGCGATGGGAGCGCTGCTATTGGCGCTGGCTCGGCGGCAGCTCAGCACTGTGCGCTTGCAGGAAATTATGCGCAGCACTTTGAAGATCAGCAGCATGGTCTTCATGATCCTGATTGGCGCCTCAATTTTCTCGCTGGTCTTCCGTGGCTATGGCGGCGACGATGCGGTGCACAGCTTGCTGCAATCATTACCGGGGGGTGTTTTCGGCGCCGTACTTCTGGTGATGGTCGTCATGTTCCTGCTGGGCTTCGTACTCGACTTCATCGAGATTACGTTCGTGGTGGTTCCTATCGTCGGTCCGGTGTTACTCGGCATGGGCCTGGACCCGGTGTGGCTGGGCATCATGATAGCGATCAACCTGCAGACTTCTTTCCTAACGCCGCCGTTTGGTTTCGCTTTGTTTTATCTACGCGGCGTCGCACCACCGGAAGTGACAACCGCGCAAATCTACCGCGGCGTCATGCCGTTCGTTGCAATCCAGATCTTCGCGCTGGTGCTGCTGGCAACCTTCCCCGATCTCGTCACCTGGCTACCCAACAAAATCTACGGCAGCTAGGAGCTGAGCAGGGTGGGTATCCTGCGAAGGCGTTAAGGCCTTCCAACTGAGCAGGACACCCACCCTGCTCAGCTCCGAGTTTCCAAATACGCCTGCTCGGTAACCCGCTGCGCATAAGCCGACTTGTCCAGAAACGCATAGTAGGAATCAGCGATCTTTTTCGCAGCCGGATCGTCAGCGATCCATTCAGCAACGATTTCGTCGGTGAGTTTCCTCAGCAGCTCGAGAACGTCTTGCGGAAATTTTCGTAGCTCTACGTTCGGGTCTTCTCTGAGTTGTTGCAGTGCGTAAGCATTACCGTGTGTGTACTCGGCGACCATGTCGGTGGTGATTGACTGGCAAGCTGTCTCGACGATCATCTGCAGGTCCGCAGGCAGGGAGTCCCACGCCGCTTTGTTAATCATGGTTTCCAGCCCGGGGCCGGGCTCATGCCATCCCGGATAATAGTAGTACTTGGCCGCCTTGTGCAGACCGAAAGACACGTCGTTGTAAGCGCCCACCCACTCGGTTGCATCAATCGCACCGGTCTGTAATGAGGTAAATATTTCGGAGCCGGGTAAGGTTACAGGCGTGCCGCCGGCACGACGCAGAACTTCTCCGCCGAGGCCGGGGATGCGCATTTTGAGACCTTTCAGGTCTTCGGCGGAATTGACCTGCTTGTTAAACCAGCCGCCCATCTGCACACCGGTGTTGCCGCAGGGGAAAGGCACCAGGTTGAAGGGCGCATACAGCTCGCGCCAGAGCTCGAGACCACCGCCGTAATAGAGCCAGCCGTTCAACTCGAGGTAGTTAAGGCCGAATGGGATGGCGCAGAAAAACTGCGCCGCGTCGAGTTTGCCCTTGTGATAGTAGGACGCATCGTGGCCCATCTCGACCGTGCCACGACTGACCGCGTCGAAAACCTCAAATGGCGGCACAAGCTCGCCGCCACCGTATACTTTGATCTTCAGCCGACCAGCGGATGCCACTTCAATGCGGTTCGCGAGGTTTTCAACGCCGATGCCCATGCCGGGAAACTTCGGCGGCCAGGATGTGACACAGGACCATTCAAAGCGCTCGTTTGCGGCGGCAGTGCCGTCTACACAGTCGGCAGCTGGCTTGCTACAAGCCGCAACGCTGGCTGCGGCCGCCAGGCCGCCTACAAAATGTCGTCTCTTCATGCCGGTGTCTCATTCGTTTGCGCGAGCGAGCTAGTCTATGGGCTGGACGCCGGGTTGCCAATGGCTATTCAGCGACCGCGTCGCCGCAAGGATAATCCACATAAAGTTGTTTTTTCACAGTTGTCGCTATTAATTTTCCCACTTTTTTATTAAAAGAGAACTTTTGGTTTTTTATTGACTTATTATTGCGATTATTGAGTCCATAGTGGGGAAGAACAGTCATAAAGAGCCTCGATCAAGTGATCGAGGCTCTCACCATCCCTGGGCCGACCTGTCGCCGTCCGTTGGCACACAATCGCATCTGTGGTCGGTCTGAATCAGCTTGTCAGTATTGGCGCGCAGCTATAGCTTTCGTATCTCGTTGATGCATTAATAAAGGGCCTAATTGCGTCGATAGTCGGAGAAAAACTCAAAAATGATTGCTTTGTTGCAAAGAGTGACGGCGGCGAGCGTGGTCGTGGATGGTGAGCAAATAGCGGCTATTGAGCAGGGGCTGCTGGTTTTGGTGGCCGTGCATCGCGACGACGAGGAGAAAGATATAGCCCGGCTGGCTGAACGCATCCTCTCCTACCGGGTATTCCCGGATGCTGCAGACCGCATGAACCATAGCGTCGAGGACGCAGGCCATGATTTGCTGCTGGTGCCGCAATTCACGCTGGCGGCCGACACCCGCAAAGGTACGCGCGCCAGCTTTACGCATGCCGCGTCACCAGAGCTCGGGGAAGATTATTTCAATCGCCTGGTAGGTATCTGCAGAGAGCGCCTGAAGACGGTTGAAAGCGGCCGTTTCGGCGCCAATATGCAGGTCAAACTGATCAATGACGGGCCCGTGACCTTCTGGCTTGAGAGCTAACAGGTGTTGCGCTGTGACGCCGTCCCGGTATTGTCAGCAAAGGCGGGTTATTATCGCTAGAATTACGACGCGTTTTTACGGGACAACTCCCGAGGAGCATTAAAATGTTATCAGGCATAAGCTGGCCACAATTACTAATCGTGCTGGTCATCGTGCTCGCAATATTCGGCACCAAGAAGATTCGCAATCTCGGCACGGATCTCGGTTCGGTCGTTAAGGGTTTTCGCAGCTCGATGAACGAGGCGGAAGCGGCGAAAGATCAACTCAATGATGACTCAGCGGGCGGAGCTGCCGACGACGCAAATTTTGACAACACGCCGGCGGAAGAACCCCGCAAAGACGCCTAAGTCGCAACGCTCCCATGTCTGGATTCAGTTCTCCTGAATTTCTTCTTATTGTGGTACTCGCACTGGTCGTACTCGGCCCGAAGCGATTGCCCGAGATTGCCAACAAGATTGGTGGCTGGGTAGGGCAGGCGCGCCGCATGACGCGCGTCATGAAACGACAGCTCGAAGAAGAACTGAATGTTGACGATCTAAACCAAATCGCGTCGCCGCAACAACTTCTGAATTCACCCGACCCGAAAAAAGCACCCGACCCCGCAGACCCTGCATACGACGACAGCAACTATGTTGCCGAAGCTGATGCGGCCGCTGCTGAGGTAGCGGAAAAGCAGACGCCGGATCACATCCCGCTTGACGACGACTCGTACTCGCCGTTGCACGAGGATGAAGAAACACAAAAACCCTCGTGACCGAGAACGAGAAGAAAGATGAGGATCTCGCCGAGGGCACGCTGTTATCGCACCTCGTGGAGTTGCGTAATCGCCTGGTAAAAATTGTCGCGGCCGTGATTGTGTTATTCGCGGCAATGATTCCGTTTAACCAACGCATTTACGAAATGGTTTCGGAGCCGCTGTTTGCTGCATCGCCGGATACGCAGATGATTATTACCGGAACTGCAGCGCCGCTGCTGGTGCCGTTTAAACTGACTTTTTTGGTGGCGTTGTTTCTGGCGATGCCGATAGTCCTGTATCAGGTTTGGGCGTTCGTCGCGCCGGGACTTTACAAGAAAGAAAAGCACTTCGCGTTTCCATTGCTCGCCTCCAGCATCATTCTGTTCTACACCGGAATCGCGTTCGCCTACTACGTGGTATTTCCGCTGGTGTTCGCCTTTTTCGGCTCAATTGAAATCGATGGCGCGCCCTGGACGCCGGATATTGCATCGTATCTCGACTTCATCACATCGATCGTGCTGGCCTTCGGCCTCGCCTTTGAGGTTCCGATAGCGACCTTGCTGCTCGTTTGGGCGGGGCTGACAACACCTGAGGCACTCGGCAAGGCGCGGCCGTATGTATTCCTCGGCGCGTTCGTCGTTGGTATGTTGCTGACACCACCCGATGTTATCAGCCAGACATTGCTGGCCATCCCCGTATATCTGCTTTATGAGGCTGGCATTATTCTGTCGCGGATGTTCGCCAAGAAGACTGAAGAAGACGCCGAAGCAGGCTCGAAATAGCCGGTCAAGTAGAAAGTTACGCTTGAAATGGTGTAACGTCGCTCACCGGCGTAAACCTACCATAAGAGTACGGATCCTATGACTGAGACCACTGCTGACGAAGGTCAGGCGCAAATATTTGGCCATCCGCGGGGGCTGATGACCCTGTTTTTCACCGAGATGTGGGAGCGTCTGAGTTATTACGGAATGCGCGCCCTGCTGGTCTTGTTTATGACCGACCAGGTTATGACTGGCGGAATGGGCCTCACAGACCGCTCCGCGACGGCGATTTACGGCATCTACACAGCGCTTGTCTACGTTGTCGCTCTACCGGGTGGCTGGATAGCGGATCGCTTACTCGGCGCCCAGAAAGCCGTCTTTTTTGGCGGCCTGATCATCATGACCGGCCACTTCGTACTGGCAATTCCATCGACGCAGGCCTTTTTCCTCGGCCTGATTCTGGTAATTGCTGGTACCGGGCTGCTTAAGCCGAATGTCAGCGCAGTGGTCGGCGAGCTTTACCCGGCGCACGATCCGCGTCGCGATGGTGGCTTTAGCATCTTCTATATGGGCATCAACCTGGGTGCATTCCTTGGCCCATTGATTTGTGGCGGTCTCGCGCAGAGCGAAAGTTTCGGTTGGCACTGGGGCTTTGCTGCTGCCGGTGTTGGCATGCTGTTCGGTGTAACTCAGTTCTGGCTTACCAAGCATCATCTGGGCACCGCCGGCATGCATCCTTCTCAAACCGGCGACGCAACGATTGATTCGCAGCGCCGCAAACGAGGCTGGACCGGGGTGATCATCGTGAGCGCCGCATTGATCGCCTTGATCGCTGTTGGCCTGTCTGGCGGACTTGATCTTGATCCGGTTGCCATCTCGAATCAGTCAACCAAGGTAATCGTCGGTATGGCTGTCGCTTTCTTTGCTTACGTATTACTGCTTGGTGGGCTTACCAGCGATGAGAAGAAACGTACGGTTGCACTGATCATATTGTTGATGGGTTGCGCCATGTTCTGGTCCGGGTTTGAGCAGGCCGGCAGCTCTCTAACCTTCTTTGCCGATCGCTACACCCAACTTGAGTTCAGCTGGTTCACCATCCCGTCGACCTGGTTCCAGTCAGTGAACGCAATGTTCATTTTCATGTTCGCACCGGTATTTGCATGGCTATGGGTCGCGCTGGCGAAGCGCAATCTGAACCCGTCCACGCCGGCGAAATTCGGTTTTGGACTGTTGCTGCTCGCACTCGGCTTTTTAGTCATGGTCGGCGCAGCGACAATCGTTGTGAACGGCGACAAAGCGATGCCAACCTGGCTCATCATGACCTATCTGCTGCATACCTTTGGTGAACTGGCGCTGTCACCAGTCGGCCTGTCGGTAACGACCAAGCTCGCACCAAAACGTTTTGTTGGCCAGATGATGGGCATGTGGTTTCTGGCAACATCGCTTGGCAACCTGATAGCCGGACAAATTGCAGGCGAGTTTGACGCAGAAAATGTTGCAGCGTTCCCGGATCAGTACATGTCAATCGTAATGACCGCGGGCGGTGCTGGCGTGATCATGTTGTTGCTAACCAAACCAATCAAAAAGTTAATGTGTGGAGTTGACTAGGCATGAAGAGATTTTTACTACTGATTGCGTTTGCCGTTCTGGCAAGCGCTTGTTCGCCCAATAGCGGCACCAGCAGCGTAACGACTAGCGATGCCGCCGCGGATGAAACCGCCGCAGAGTTTATCGCCCGTGCCAATAGCGAATACAAGGAGTACTGGCGCGAGCTGAACGCGGCCGGCTGGTTGCGTGCAACCTATATCAATGAAGATTCCGGCATTGTCGATGCGCTGGCCAATCAGCGCTATGCGGCCTGGCACACCGACATGGTCAAACAAGCGCTGCGCTACGACGGTCAGGAAGTGGATGCAGCAACACGCCGCGCCCTCGATCTTCTTAAGGGCGGTGCGTTGATGGTGGCTCCCGACGACGATGCGAAGCGCAAAGAGTTGTCGCAGATTCTCACCGACATGGGCGGCATGTATGGCGCCGGCAAATACTGCCGAAGCGACGGTGATTGCCTAAGCGGCAATGAGCTCGAGCTGCTCATGAATCAGAGCAAGGACTATGATGAGCTGCTCGAGTATTGGGTTGGATGGCGAGAGATCGCACCGCCAATGCGAGACAAGTATGCGCGCTTCGTAGAATTATCGAACGAAGGTGCCAAAGAGTTTGGTCACGCCGACCTCGGTGCGCTGTGGCGCTCGAAGTACGACATGAGCGCCTCCGAGTTTGAGGCCGATACCGCTCGTCTGTGGGACCAGGTGAAGCCGCTGTATGACGAACTGCATTGTCACGTCCGCGCCAAACTTGGCGAGCATTATGGCGCCGACAAGGTGCCGCAGAGTGGTCCGATTCCAGCGCACTTGCTCGGCAATATGTGGGCGCAGGAGTGGGGCTTTATCTACGACATTATGGAGCCGTACCCGGGCGTTTCCGACCTTGATGTCGACGCCACGCTGAAGACCAAGAATTATTCGCCACAGGAAATGGTTCGCTCTGCTGAAGACTTCTACGTGTCGCTCGGGTTTGAGCGCCTGCCGGATAGTTTCTGGGAGCGTTCGCAGTTCTCCAAGCCGGCTGATCGTGATGTGGTTTGCCATGCCAGCGCCTGGAACCTCGATGGCGACGAGGATCTGCGCATCAAGATGTGCATCAAACAAACCTATGACGAGCTACGCGTTATTTATCACGAGCTTGGTCACAACTATTATCAGCGCGCCTACAACCAGCAACCCATGTTGTTCCGCGATGGCGCCAACGGTGGCTTCCATGAAGCCATTGGCGATGCGGTAACCTTATCGATGACGCCCGAGTATCTTGCTGAGGTCGGCCTGGTCGCATCTGCCGAACAGTCGCAACAGGCGATCATCAATGATCAGATGAAGCAGGCGCTCGACAAGATAGCGTTCCTGCCGTTCGGCAAGCTCATTGACGAGTGGCGCTGGCAGGTATTCTCTGGCGCAGTAACGCCGGAAAATTATAATGCTGCCTGGTGGGATTTGCGCCTGAAATACCAGGGTATCGCACCTCCGGTTGAGCGCAGCGAAGCTAACTTTGACCCGGGCTCGAAATACCATGTGCCAGGCAATGTGTCTTACACACGCTACTTTGTTGCACGCATTCTGCAGTTCCAGTTCCAGCGCGCGCTATGTGACGCAGCTGGTTACGAAGGTGACCTGCAGGGATGTTCTGTCTACGGCAGCAAGGAAGCCGGCGCGAAACTGCAGGCCATGCTGGAGCCTGGCGCCAGCGTTCCATGGCAGGACACGCTGGAGAAGCTGACCGGCACACGTGAAGCAGATGCCAGCGCGATCATCGAATACTTCGCGCCGCTGATGGTTTACCTGAAAGAGCAAAACGAAGGTCGCAGCTGCGGCTGGTAGGCCACTGGGTTCACTGCAATAGCGGGCCAGAGCTCCAGGTGGGCTCTGGCCCTTTTTTTGGTGCAGGCGACGGCGAGGGCCTGATTGAGTAAACTCCCCGAACAATAAAAAAGGGGAATCCAGATGTCGGATATTACTGGAACAGATACTCTCACCACGCGCATGCTCGCCACCGTTGAGCGCGTCGGCAACAAACTGCCGGATCCCGCGATGCTGTTTGTCGGTCTGCTGGTCATCGTTTGGGTGCTGTCGGCGGTTTTGTCGATGGTCACATTTGAGACTGTCGACCCGCGCTCGGGTGAGGCGCTGGTCATCAAGAACCTGCTGGCCGGGCCAGCTATGACCGAATGGTTGTCGGTCATGGTGACCAACTTTTCGCACTTCCACCCGGTCGGCGTCGTGCTCGTTGCGATGCTGGGTATTGGCGTGGCAGAACATACCGGTTTCATCAACGTCGGATTGCGCGCGTTGCTGGGGGTTTGTGCAAAGTGGTTTGTCACGCCCATGGTTATCCTGGTTGGTATTGTCAGCCACACCGCGGTCGACGCTGGCTACGTGCTGGTTATTCCTCTTGGCGGCGTCATTTTCTACGCGGCAGGCCGGCATCCGCTGGCGGGTATCGCGGCCGCGTTCGCCGGTGTTTCCGGCGGCTTCTCGGCGAACTTCGTACCGTCTTCGCTGGACCCGCTGTTACAGGGTCTGTCGCAATCCGGCGCACACATTCTCGACCCGGCAGTGGTGCTAAACCCGCTGAACAACTACTTCTTCACCACGGCATCGTCATTGCTGATTGTCGCACTCGGCTGGTACCTGACAGACAAGGTCGTCGAGCCACGCTTGAAGGGTGTTGAGCTTGACGGTGACCTGGCCGACCTGCCGACCATGCATGCGCTCGAGCCAAACGAGAAGAAGGGCCTGAACGCAGCATTGCTTTCACTGCTGCTGGGTGTTGTCTTCATGATCGTCACTGCCTGGCCTGATGACTCGGCATGGCGTGCGGCGGACGGCGCGCTCGCGGATGGTTCAGCGCCGATTATGCGCTCCATTGTTTCGCTGATCTTCCTCATGTTTGTGGTGCCGGGCATCGTTTACGGAATCGCTGCAAAAACAATTAGCAGTTCCAAGGACGTTATCGTGGGCATGACCAAGGCCATGCACCAGATGTCCTACTACCTGGTCATCATGTTTTTTATTGCCCAGTTTGTGTATGCCTTCGGCCAGTCAAACCTTGGCGTACTGCTCGCACTCAAGGGCGCGGCGGGCTTGCAGGCGATTGACATGCCGGCCGCAGGCACCTTGATCGGTATCGTGCTGCTGACGGGTTTCATTAACCTGTTTGTCGGCTCCGCGACCGGCAAGTGGGGGCTGCTCGCACCTATATTTGTGCCGATGCTGATGGCGCTGGGAATCTCGCCGGATTTGACGCAGGCGGCCTATCGCGTTGGCGATTCGAGCACCAACATCATTACGCCATTAATGCCGTATTTCCCGTTGGTGGTGGTTTATTGTCAACGCTATGTGACGACCACCGGTATTGGTACGCTGACGGCGATGATGTTGCCGTACTCGCTGACGTTCCTGGTGATCTGGACAGTGTTCCTGGTGGCTTACTTCCTTCTGGGTACCTCGCTGGGCTTCCCGTTAGGCTTTGGCGCCAGTTACACCTACCCCTGACCGTTAGTCACCCAAACAACCGCCGGCGTAGGCTTTGTCTACGCCGGCGTTTTCTAACTGGCATTCGTTGTCATAGGTGACGCCGTCCACGCCGCAGACCGGCAAATAGTCGCGCGGACAGTTGCGGCCCTGCGTTTCACAAACGCCGGCGTACTCGATTCGCACGCCGCGACGTTCTGCCTGACAGGCGTTGCCATAAGTAAGCTCATCGGAGCCACAAACCGGCACGAAAATCTGCGGGCAGGGGCGTACATTACAGATGCCTTCGGTAAACGTGGTGATGCCGGCAGCTTCAGCTGCGCAGGCGTTGTCATAGGTTGTGCCATCACTGCAAACGGGCGCAAAAACCTTGGGACAGTTCTGTATATCGCAGGCCCCTTTGCGCTGCACAAGTACGCGTTTCGCGTCCGCCTCGCATCGGTTCAGATAGCTGCGACCGTTCATACCGCACACCGGATCTTCCACGCCCGGACAGCCGCTTGCAGAACACGCGCCAAGACCTGCAATGCCGGCGCCGGCACGCATAGCGAAACACTCGTTGACGTAGGTGTTGCCATCCACACCACAGACCGGGTCAGGCTCGTCGCTGCATTCGTCCATGTTGCCCATAGTTTCCGGGCACTCGCCAGCGGCAAAAACCTCGGCGCCAGACGCGATCGCGAAACACTCGTTACTGTAGGTTTTGCCGTCGGTGCCGCAGACAGGATCGAACTGCATGGTGCAGGCGATTTCTTCGCTTTGCGCCATCACTGTCTGGGCAAGCAACAGAAAAAGTACGGCCGTAATTGATTGCATTGTGACTTTCATGTCGTCATTAGAGCTTATTGTTCACTTCGGGTTCAACGCGGTTTAGCGCCTGGCTGACCGGTATCAACATAATAACAGTGCTGTCCCAGTCGCGTAGCTCGCGCTCCAGGAACTCCAGCGTTTCGGGATACGGGTGGCCTATCGCCACAGCCACACCATCACGGCGCGCAAGCGCAGTGAGACGATCGAACTCTTTGCGCAGCGCCGCCGGGGAGCGGTCATTGTCCAGAAACACATGCCGTCGCGTTGCAGCGATGCCGGACTCGAACGCAATCTGTAAAGCAACACTGTCGGGAGTCGTAAAGCTGTCGATGAAAAACATTCCCTCGTGCGCGGCGATCTCCTCCATTAACCAGCTCATGTGACCCGGGTGACGGGTTAGCAGACTGCCGCGGTGATTGCTGACACCCGCCGCATACGGAACCGACTCCAGCGCTGCTGAAAAGGCCCGCTTAAACGCACTCCGATTCATATCCAGCGTAATTGCGCCGGGCTCGTCCACGTTCTCCCGATCCATGGACTCCAACGGCAGGTGCAGCAGGACCTCTTTACCCTGCGCGTGCGCGGTGTATGCCAGTGCGGTACCGCTGGGGGTTGCAGGAAGCACTGCGTAGCTAATTGGTCCGGGAAGATCCAGTGCACGCAGCCCCGCTTCGAGCTGGTAGCCGAGGTCATCAATAATGATCGCGATTTGAGGTATCGACTGGCTGATGCACGTGCCGGGAAATGTTGTAAAAATCGCTACCGCGATGAACAGCGGCAATTTGTGCGCGTTCATTTCGCGCTGCTGTGCATCACCTGGCCGCTTTGCAGGCTGCCAATAGCCTCCAGCAGCTGCGCGTCCTTCTCTCTGTCGACGCCACCGCCCAGACTCAGGTCCGGAAACCCGGCCGTGTCTTCCACGAATATGTCCGGTGTAATGCCGATCTCATGAATAGAATCGCCGGACGGCGTGAAGTACCGTGAGGTAGTCAACTTGACCGCACGCCCCATCGACAGCGGCATGACCGTTTGCACCAGCCCCTTACCAAAGGTCGACGTGCCAAGAATCGACGCACGATTATGATCCTGCAATGCGCCCGCCACGATCTCCGACGCGGACGCCGAGCCCTTGTTCACCAGCACAACAATATTGGCGCCGTCGAGAACATCGCCACGGTGTGCCGATCGCGTAAAGCGCGACTCTGTGGTGCGGCCTTCAGCGGAGACAATGACGCCCGAGTCGAGAAACAGATCCGAAACTTCGATTGCCGCATCAAGCACGCCACCCGGGTTATTGCGTAAATCAAGTATCAGGCCCTCAAGCATGCCGCCCTGTTCGTCCTGCATATCATTGATCGCGCGGCTGAGGTCGCGGGCAGTGGAGTCACTAAACTGACTCAGGCGCACGTAGCCGTATGCCGGCTCCAGCGTTTCGTAATGTACGCTGGCAACGCGAATCACTTCGCGGCGCATCTTGTGATCGATGGTTTCATCCTCACGCAATACGGTAATTGTGATAGGTGAACCACGCCGGCCGCGCATTTGCCCGATGGTGTCCTGCAGCCGATCGGAATCAACCATGATGCCGTCAACAGCAATTATCTGATCGCCGCTGCGAATACCCGAGCGCGCCGCCGGTGAACCGGCGATGGGCGTGATCACCCGAATATCGCCGTCGACCTCTGTGACTTCAATGCCGATACCCGTGTAATTGCCGGTGGTGCTGATGCGAATGTCGCGATACTCATCAGCATCCAGATACTGCGAATGCGGGTCCAGGTCGCTAACCATGCCGCGAATGGCGCTTTCCAGCAGCACGCTGTCATCAATGGGTTCTACATAATCGCTTTTTACGCGCTTCATGACCTCGGCGAACAGATGCGCCTGCTCCAGCGCCAGGTCGTCACCGCCAGGTTGGCGTTTGCTCGCCAAAAGATCGCCGCCAATGGACAGACTCACGCCCATTACCGTGCCGACGACCAATACCAGAATAGCTCTGGTTTTCAATGACATGCCTATCTCCTGGTGCCCTGGCGAGCGCCCTCTCAGCGTCGCAGGAAGCCCTGACGATAGCATAGCGGCCAGTTCGCGCCCAAAGCTTCTGTCACGTTTTTTGTGCTAGCTTCCCGGGCGTCGGGTGACCCAGTGCCTGGGGTTAAGCGGTCGGGTTCCCTGGCGTAACTCAAAATACAGCGCTGCCCTCGATTGCCCGCCGCTGTCGCCAACGGTAGCAATGACATCGCCAGGTGCCACCCAGTCACCGGTGTTCTTGAGGGTTGTCTCGTTATATCCGTACAGGGTCATATAACCCTCGCCGTGTTCTACGATCACTAGCAGGCCCAGCCCGGATAGCCAGTCGGAGAACACCACCCGACCATGATAGACGGCCCGCACTTCGCGCCCGCGCGGCGCCGCCAGCACCACACCATTCCATTTCAGCTGGTCGTTGATTCGCGGTTGCCCGAAATCATGCACCAGCGTGCCAGCGACGGGCCAGGTCAGCTTGCCCTTGTGTTCACTGAATGGATTCTCGGAACGAATAGGGTAGTCGGACAGAATGCTGGTCAATTCATCGATAAGCCTGGCCAGGTCTTTCTCCTGCGCGGCCAGTTGCGCAATCTCTTTTTCTTCATTGGCCATGCGGTCCTGCAGGGTCGAGAGCAATGCCTGACGTTTCTCCTGCGCCAGGTTTAACTCGGTGAGCTCTGCATAACGCTCACGTGCAAGACCGGACAGCCGCGCTTCTTCCGCGGAGGTCTGGCTGCGCAGCACCGCCAGCTCGTCGATATGCACGCTTACGGTCTGGATATTCTCGGCACGATAGTCGTTGAAGTACTGGTAGTAGCTCAGCAGCCGCCCCAGGGTCGCCGGATCGCGCTGATTGAGCAGCAACTTTATGCGTTCCTGGCCGCCGCTCATGTACGCCGCCCGCACCTGCTCGGCCAGCTCTTCTGCTTCATGGTCCAGCTCGGCTTCGCGCGCTGCGATTTGTTCATCAAGCGCCTGTTTGCGCTTGATGCTGTAGTCGCGCTCGCGCTGCAGCTCTTTGAGACGTATGCGCTTCTCGGATATCTCGACCTCGGCCGTCTGCAGCTCGCCGGTAACCCGGTCGCGACTGCCGGCGCTCTTGTCCATGCTCTGCTTGAGAGTGCTGATGCGCTCGCGCACGTCCTCCAGCTCCTGCTCCTTAACCTTGGCGAGATCGTCATCCTGTCCCCAGCCAGCCAGCGGCAGGGCAGCGAGGATTAACAACAAAATAGGCTTAAGGAGGGCACTCATGGTTCGGCAGTTTGGTATAATGCCGGCTTTGCCACAAGCCGCGCGCCAAGTCTGGCGTCCGCAATAAGGAATCATGGAACAACTCATCGAATTCACCAGCAACAACACCGTGCTGGTGGTACTACTCATGATCAGCTTTTTTGTACTGATATTTAGTGAATTGCGGCGCAAAGCGAGCGGCATGGTCGCGGTCGATCCGACCGCTGCGGTCGCGCTGATCAACAATGATGGCGCCGTTGTCGACTTGCGCAGCAGCGAAGCCTTTGCCCGCGGCCATATCGTCAACGCGAAAAATATTCCGTTTGCTGATCTGGGCGCCCATACCGAAAAGCTGGAGAGCTTCAAAAACAAGCCCGTCGTCGCGGTCTGCGATGCGGGCATTACTTCGACAAAAGCCGTTGCCGCACTACGCGAGTCAGGGTTTGTCTCAGCGTATGGTCTTAAGGGTGGCATGAACGCCTGGACCCAGGCCGGTCTGCCCATCGTTTCGGGCAAGAAAACCAAGAGCAAGGACAAGAGCAAGAGCAAGAACAAGGACAAGAGCAAGAACTAACACGAACATCTTATTTTTAATTAGGAAAAAGAAATGGCTGAAGAAAAAGAAATGGCTGAAGAAAAAGCGGCAGAGAACGAGAAACGAATCTCGGTTGCCAAGATTTACGTAAAAGATTTTTCATTCGAGTCGCCGATGGCGCCGGGTGTCTTCAAATCCGACAAGTGGTCTCCACAAACCAATCTTAATCTGCGCAGTGGACATACCGAGGTCGATCCTGGCGTACATGAAGTGGTACTGACTATTACTGTAGACGCCAAGGAAGATGACAACACCGTGTTCCTCGTTGAGATTCAGCAAGCCGGCTTGTTCGAGCTAACAGGCTACGACGACACCGAGCGCTCCGCGATCACCGGCAGCTACTGTCCGAGCATTTTGTTTCCTTATGCCCGCGAAGCGATCGCCAGCGTGATTCAGAGGGGCGGCTTCCCGGAGTTCGTCCTGCAACCGATTAACTTCGACGCTCTGTATATGCAGTCGCAGCAGCAGGCGGCAGGCGCAGCAACGTCGGAGAAACACTAATAGATTCGCCACGCGTGCAAGCTGTTGTCGGCGCCGGTTCCTGGGGAACCGCACTGGCTTTGCAGTTTGCACGCAGCGGTTCTGAAGTCCGGCTTTGGGGTCGTGATGGCGAGCAGGTTGCGCTCATGGTGCGCAATAGTTGTAACGCTCGCTACTTGCCCAATGTGCCATTTCCCGACAACTTGCGGGCGGTGATCGACCTCAATGATTGTCTGGCGGGCGCGCGCGACGTGCTTGTTGCTGTGCCCAGCCACGGCTTGCGTGACACGCTGGTCGCAATCCGGCCGCATCTGGGCGAAGACTCGCGCGTCTGTTGGGCCACCAAAGGTTTTGAGCTGCATACCGGCAAGCTTCCACACCAGGTGGTCGCAGAAGAGCTGGGCGCCGCAATGCCGGTGGCCGTTCTCTCTGGCCCGACGTTTGCGAAAGAGGTCGGGGCGCAGTTGCCAACCGCGATGACCATCGCCGCAAATGACAGCGCCTTCGCAACCGAGCTTGCGGAAGCCCTGTCCGGTGATAATTTTCGCGCGTACACATCCGACGACATGGTCGGTGTTGAAGTCGGCGGTGCGGTCAAGAACGTACTCGCTATCGGCGCCGGCATGAGCGACGGCCTTGGCTTTGGCGCGAACTCTCGCATTGCGATGATTACCCGCGGCCTTGTAGAGATGACGCGACTTGGCGTTGCTCTGGGGGCGAAAAAAGAAACCTTTATGGGCCTGGCTGGAATGGGTGACCTGGTGCTGACCTGCACCGACAATTTGTCACGTAATCGGCGCATGGGTCTCGCCCTGGCCGGCGGCAAGACGGTGCAGGAGGCGCAGGCAGAAATTCAGCAGGTTGTTGAAGGTGTAATGGCAGCCGAAGCGGTGAAGGAAGTCGCCGAAGACCTTGCTATCGAAATGCCAATTTGTCATCAGATTTATCGAATTCTTTACGAAGGTGCACAGCCGCTGGAGGCCGTTGGCGCGTTAATGAGACGGCAGCTGACATCGGAATAGTTGCGCGCCGCTGCTGTGTTGCAAAAGGGGTATGATCTTCTAAGCTCTAGTCAGCGCTCAAAAAAATAACAAGGGGAAAGAAAAATGCAAAGACGTCAATTTTGTCGAACCGCTCTGGCAGCGAGTGTTGCCGCTGCAATTCCGATGTTGCCTGGCTGCGAGAAGAAAGCCCCGGTCGCAACCGAAGCCAACACCAGCATTCGCGCCATTTCGCTCGACGGCGCTGAGCTCGAGCTTGAGCGTGCCGCGATCAAGGAATTGGGCGAAAGCATGACCGGCCCGATTCTGCTATCAGGCAATCCCGAATACGACGGGGCTCGCAAGGTCTGGAATGGTATGCATGACCGGCGTCCGGCCCTTATTGCGCGCTGCATGAGTTCCGAGGACGTCAGCAATGCCGTAACCTTTGCCCGCGAGCGCAGCCTGTTAACTGCGGTTCGAGGTGGCGGCCACAGCTGGCCCGGGAAATCCGTTTGTGACGACGGCATCATGATTGATCTTGCATTGATGAATACCGTCGAGGTTGATGCCGCGGCGAAGCGTGCCCATGCACGTGGCGGCGCACTTCTGAACGCGTTGGATACATCAGCACTGGAACACGGTTTGGTCACAACGGCAGGCGTCGTCTCGCACACCGGTGTGGGTGGCTTTACCCTGGGCGGCGGCCTGGGCCGCTTGAATCGTAAATATGGCCTGGCTGTCGATAATCTACGCTCGGCGGAAATCGTCACTGCTGACGGCAAGATTCGACACATTAGTGAAGACGAAGACAGCGACCTGTTCTGGGGCATCCGTGGCGGCGGCGGCAACTTCGGTGTAGTCACCGAATTCGAGTTTCAGCTGCACCCATTCGAACGCAAGTTGCTGTCAGGCGCGCTCGTATGGCCGCTGGCGCAAGCGCGGGATGTGCTCGAGTTTTACGGTGAGTGGTATCAGGGCTTGTCAGACGAGATGTATGTCGGCCCGGCCATAATGACAATGCCTGACGGAACCGGCGTTGTTGCAATGGAGGTTGTTTACAACGGCGACCCAGCGGTAGGGGAAAAGGAACTCGAACCTGTTCGCAAGATAGGCACGATCATTGATGACAGTGTAAAGATGCAGGACTACATGGTCATGCAAACGCAGGAAGACGTCGCCTTCGGTCACGGAGTGCGCTCGTATATCAAGAACGGCATGGTGAGCGAGATTACGCAGGAGTTGGTTAACGCGATGATCGAAGCTTACATCGCCGATCCGCGCCTTATGATGTTTACGCACACCATGGGCGGCGCGGCGAAACGCGTTGGCGAAGGCGATACTGCGTTCCCGCATCGCAACGCGGAAACAATGATCGGTGTCGGTGGCGGCTGGATGGATCCTACGCAAGACGAAGAGGCCATCGCCCTGTCGCGCGAGTGGTATTACCAGCTCGCCCCGCTGATGGGTGGCTACTACGACAATATTGATTTCGATGGTGCCGAGGCAGTGGGCAACTACGGTCCGGCTTACGAGCGCTTGAGCAAGATCAAGGGAGAGTTCGACCCGATAAACCTGTTCCGCCTGAACAGCAACGTCGCCCCCACCTAAAAACCAGGGACAGTTTACTCAAACCCCATTTTCTAAAAACGGGGTTTGAGTAAACTGTCCCTGGTTTTATTGGAAGTTGAGTTGGCGCCATGCCTCGTAGACCATTACGGCAGCGGCATTCGACAGATTGAGGCTGCGACTGCGTTCGCGCATCGGCAGCCTTAAGCGTTGCGCTTCCGGCAGCGCGCCGAGAATTTCTTTCGGCAGTCCGCGCGTCTCCGGGCCGAATAAGAAAGCGTCGTTTGCTTTGAACGCCGGTGCGTCGTGGCGCGTCGTGCCGTGTGTGCTCAGTGCAAAAACCCGCGGGTTGTCGAGCATTTCAAGGCACACCGCAAGACTCTTGTGCGTCGTTACCCTCGCGAACTCGCGGTAGTCGAGCCCCGCTCGACGCAGCTTTTTCTCTTCCAGATCGAAGCCCAACGGCTCAATGAGGTGCAAGGCGACGCCCGTGTTTGCACACAGGCGAATCACGTTGCCAGTGTTGGGCGGAATTTCGGGTTCGTAGAGAATCAGACTGAACATTGACGTAGAATGCCGCAGCGATGGACAGCCCACAATCAAATCCTTTGCAGGTCGATTTCTGCGGCTTGCCGCTCAACTCGCCAATCGTGTTGCTTTCCGGCTGCGTTGGCTTTGGCGAGGAGTACACGCGGGTCGAGGGTTTTTCCAATACCCACGTCGGTGCAGTCGTCCTGAAGGGCACCACGCGCGAACCCAGGCTTGGCAATCCACCGCACCGCGTTTATGAAACGCCGATGGGTATGCTCAACGCGATTGGCCTGCAGAACCCGAGTGTCGATAAGGTCGTCAACGACATACTCCCGGGTCTCGATTTCACTGAAACACGATTCATTGCCAATGTCTGTGGATCGACGATAGATGACTACGCGGAAGTCACGCGGCGCTTCGACGACTCGCCTATCGATGCCATTGAGATCAACATTTCCTGCCCGAACATCAAAGAGGGCGGCGTGCAGTTTGGCAATGTGCCGGAAATGTCGGCGCGCGTCGTTGCTGCCTGCCGCGCCCAGACCAGCAAGCCGATCATCACCAAGCTGTCCCCGAATCAGACCGACATCGCCGAGAACGCACGCTTGTGCATTGAGGCGGGTACCGACGGCTTTGCGGTGATTAATACGGTTATGGGCATGGCGATCGATGTGAATACACGCAAGCCCATCATCGGCAACGTGCAAGGCGGGCTGTCCGGTCCCGCAATCAAGCCAATTGCTTTACTCAAGACCAAACAGGTTTATGAGGTCGCGAAACATCATGACGTGCCGATCATCGGGCAGGGCGGCATTACGACGGCCAATGATGCACTTGAGTTTTTGATCGCCGGTGCAACCACCGTCGGCATCGGCACTGCGCTGTTCTATGATCCGCTGGTCTGTACCAAGATCAACAACGGCATCAAGGACTATCTAAGCCGGCACGCAATGACCTCGGTTACCGATATTATCGGGT
>Ga0316204_10003131_pt1 | contig 34343 bp, 27 predicted proteins | sample 6monrhotite_MG_2_FD_205661 | JGI IMG/M metagenome (GOLD analysis project Ga0316204, IMG submission 205661) | Microbial mat bacterial communities from mineral coupon in-situ incubated in ocean water Damariscotta River, Maine, United States -... | ecosystem: Environmental > Aquatic > Marine >... | reverse complement strand
GTGTCCTTCGTGATGTTCAGCTGGTCTAGCAGCTTTTCGACTTCTGGATTTCTGGTGTTCATGCTTGCTCCTCTCGGGAGCCCATCTTCAGCCAGTCGGCCTCACACACAAAACTTCAGACACTCCCGGGTCGGTGGCTTCGCGACCACCTACAGCACTGCAGCCGGACCGCTCACCCTCGAGCGAGCGCTGTACCGGGAGAGCCGCAACGGTCCGACTGTGGGCCCCATCGCAGTGAAGCCTCGGACTCATCGCCGGTACTTGGCTGCCCCGCGCGGCCGGCCACACGAGCTACCTGCTGGCGCAGGGCACGTCCCGCGATGCGCAGGAGACCGCACGGCAGCTCGGGCGTTTGCCGTTCTCGCGCTCGGGCTTCGAGCGCGTCGGTCACAGCGTCGGCGAGCTGTACGTGACCAAACACTCCGACATCCAGCAGGACCTGATCGAGACCGCACAGTTGCCGAACGGCGCGGCGGGACTCGTCGTGTCGCTCGACCGCGGTGCGCTGCCGATGGAGGAGCCGGTCGCTGGGGCTCCCGCCCGACGCAGGCGCGGCAAGTCCCGTACCAAACGAAGAACGAGCAAGGAGAAGCAGCGCCGCATCGAACCAAACTTTCGGATAGCGTACTGCGGCACGCTCAGCATCGTCGACAAGCAGGGCGAGGCTTTGCACACGATCCGCTACGGACGAATGCCGCACGGTGACGCCGTCGCACTCGCGGAAGGACTCGCCAGCGATGTCTTTGCGCACCGTGCTCGCTCGCGCGGACCGCTGCATGTGACCCTCGTGCAGGACGGTGCGGTCGAGCCGTGGAACCTGCTCGACGCCCAGCTCAACGAGGAGACGCTCGGCTTCGCTCCGTGCCGCCTTATCGACATGTTCCACCTCGTCGAGAAACTCGCCGAAGCAGCCAAAGCGCTCCACGACGAGTTCGACGCCAAAGCAGCGCTGCGACGATGGAAGGTCCGACTGCTCAACGCCAAGACCGGAGCCAAGATGAACCGAGAGCTGCACGGTGCCAACAGCCGGGCCACGGCCGTTCACGAGGCGATCACGTACATCGAGAACAACGCCGACCGGATGAACTACGCGACGGCACGTAGCGAGGGTCGACCGCTCGGCTCTGGCTGCGTCGAAGCGACATGCAAGAGCCTCGGTGCACTGCGGATGAAACGGCCCGGCGCTCGCTGGAAAGAGGACACCGGTGAGCACATCGTCCAGCTCCGCGCGCTCTCACTCAGCGACCGCTGGGAGGCTGCCCTTCGCCTCACGCTGCAGCGCTGCAGCCGCTTCGAAAGGCAGTTCGCAGGGCGGCGTGATCAGCATGAGAACCCCCCCCGCCGATGGCCTTGCTCGCAACAGGAGCGTCCAGCGCCGTGGCTGGGTCGAACGCGTTCCAGTTGAAGCTGCGCACGACCACTTCGTTGAGTCGCAGGGGCTGGCACCAGTCGAACATCCGCAGTGACTACCGGTCGAGGTTCTCGAAGATGGGGACGATTCCTTCTCCCTCGGGGTCGATCAGCTCAGCATCGAGAAAGGCCGCATTGGGGTCTCTGGATTGGTCGAGGAGCATGATCCGCTCTTTGTCGTCGGTTGCGTTGAAGTAGTAGGTGATGCCTGCCTCTTCCATCAGACGGCTGACGAAGTCGAGGGTCGACTCCCGAAACTGCACGCAGTAGTCCCTCTTTGGGTCGATCGCTGTGTCGGTCGACAGAGCGGAGAGTTCGAGCTCTCCGCCAAATGAGCCGAGTGCCTCGCTCAGCACCTCTTCGAGAATCTCGGGGACGGTGCGATCTTGGAAGATGCGGCATCCGACCTGCTGATCGAGTAGATGTGGAGCGGGCACGACATGCAGGCGCAGCACCAGCTTGTCGTCGAGGTTGCGGCCAATGTGGTCGACACGTTCGATCACTCCAGCGACCGACCGCAGGACGTCTCGTCGGTCGAGGTCGAGGCATGCGCTCAAACCCAGAAGCTCGGTGGGCTCGACGTGGTCCTCCGTCATGACGTCGATGACGAGCGCGTAGGTCTCAGAGAGACCCTGGCTGACTCGAAACCGACGGACCCACCGCTTTCGTCGCCCATAGTCCGCCCGACGGTAGCACGTTGGGTTGGGTTGGGTTGGGTTGGGTTGGGTTGGCGGAGGCGTGATATCGCTATGACTTCGGACGCGTGGGTCGGAGCCATCGGCTACGCGGGCCGAGCCACCCGACGGAATAGCGGCCGCGCATCGTCGGCCGCTGCTTGGTACGTCACCGAGAACTCCTTCAGCTGCGCGATCGCGGTGTCGGCCGACTTGCCGTCGGCGAGCTCGAGCGCATCAAAGCCGACCCGGCGCATGTAGAAGACCTGGTCGGGCAGGACGTGCCCGACCGCACGGAGTTCCCCGGTGTATCCGAGCCGGTCTCGGAGGAGGCGTGCCGACGAGTAGCCGCGGCCATCGGTGAACTTGGGGAAGGCCACCGCGATCAGGGAAATCCCGTCGAGCCTGCCCTCTAGGGTCAGGACATCGTCGTCGGGCTGCAACAGCACGCCGACCTTGTCCGTCCGGGCTCGGAGGGGCTTGCTCTCCGAGACCCATCGCCCGAGGTCCACCAGGACATCTCCTGCCGCAGGGGCGGGTTGACCCGCCTCGAGGGTGGTCCAGAGCTCAGCAGGAGCAACAGCGTTGTGCTTAATCAGTGCCATAGAGGGATTCCTTGAACGGGTCCAGTCCGGCCCGGCGATAGAAGTCGAGGAAGGTCTCGTCTGCGCTCTCGCGCTGGGTTGCGTAGGTGTCGAGTACGGTCGAAACGGCGTCGACGATCTCGTCGGAGGAGAAGGCCCGGCCGACGATCTTACCCAGGCTCGCATCGTCGCCGGGGTCGCCGCCGAGCATCAGCTGGTAGGCCTCGACGCCGGCCTTGTCGATGCCGAGGATGCCGATGTTGCCCACGTGGTGATGGCCGCACGCGTTGATGCATCCGGACATCTTCAGGCTGACGTCCCCGAGGTCGTCGAGGTAGTCCTGATCATCGAAGCGTTCGGCGATCCGCAGTGCGACGGGGATGGACCGGGCGTTGGCCAGGTTGCAGAAGTCTAGCCCGGGGCAGCAAATCTGGTCGGTGACCCGTCCGGCGTTGGCGGTGTGGAGATCCCACTCCCTGAGCACGGTATAGACCGCCTCGAGGTCTGCCTGCTTCACGTTCGGCATCATCACGTTTTGGTCGTGCATCACGACGACGTGACCCAGGCCGAAGCGGTCCGCGAGGTCGGCGAGGGCCTCGAGCTGGCTGTCGCTGACATCGCCTGGGGCGCGGTCCTTGGGCTTGGTCGAGATGACGATCGCCGTGTAGCCGGGGACTCGGTGCGGCCTCAGGTTGTTCTTGAGGAAGCGCGCGAACTCGCGGTCTGAGGTGAGTGCGAGCGCATCGAGGTCCTCGTTGGCCAGCGCTTCGAAGCTCGGCGTGTGAAAGCGACCCTTGATGCGGTCGATTTCAGCCCGCGTGAGCGCGGTGGCGGAGTCCTTGATGTGGCCCCACTCTTCTTCGACGGCGGCGGCGAACTTCTCCACGCCCCACTCGGAGACCTGGATCTTGATGCGTGCCTTGTACTTGTTGTCGCGGCGGCCGTAGCGGTTGTAGACGCGAAGCACAGCCTCCAGGTACGAGAGCAGGTGCTCGTAGGGAAGGAAGTCCCGCACGACCTTGGCGATGTGCGGAGTCCGGCCCAGGCCGCCTCCGACGAGGATCTCGAAGCCGCGCTCTCCCGCGTCGTTGTCGACGATGCGGATGCCGATGTCGTGGATGCGGACGGCGGCGCGGTCCGTCCTGGATCCGGTGACCGCGATCTTGAACTTGCGGGGTAGGAACGCGAACTCGGGGTGGAACGTGGACCACTGCCGAATGAGCTCGCAGTACGGCCGCGGGTCTTCGAGCTCGTCGGCCGCGATGCCGGCCAACGGATCCGAGGTGGTGTTGCGGATGCAGTTGCCACTGGTCTGAATCGCGTGCATCTGCACCGATGCCAGTAGATCGAGAATCTTGGGGACGTCCTCCAGCTCGGGCCAGTTGTATTGGACGTTCTGGCGGGTGGTGAAGTGCGCGTAGCCCTTGTCGTAGTCGCGGGCGATGGTGGCCAGCGCGCGGAGTTGGGCGGAGCTGAGCAGCCCGTACGGAACCGCAACACGAAGCATGTACGCGTGCAGCTGCATGTACAGGCCGTTCTGCAGACGCAGCGGCTTGAACTCGTTCTCGGTGATTTCTCCGGCCAGGCGTCGCTGAACTTGGCCGCGAAACTGGGCGGCGCGCTCGTCGACGATGCGCTGGTCGTGTTCGTCGTATTGGTACATGGCGTTGATGCCTAGGTAAGGCCCTGGACCGCGTCGGGTCGCCGCAGCGGCGAGGTGGGCCCTTGCGAACGGATGCGCTCGCGGGCGGTGGTGGCCACGGCAGCGCCCCCCTCGACGTTCACCTTGAACGCGTACGGATCGCAGACGTGGTGCTCCTGGGTTTGGGCGTGGGACAGGAGGTCGTCCCGCTCGTCCTCGCTGCCGACCGCATGGGCATCGGTCAGCGCGGCCGACCAGGTGCGGTCGGAGCGGAGGTAGACGGGGGCTCCGGCATCGGTCGTGTTGGCCGTGATGACGAAGTGAGAGCCGAAAGAGCGAGCCACGAACAAAGTCTGGTCCGACACGGTGTTAATCGCAAATTGATCGTGGAAACTAGTCCGAATCGCCCATGGGATGGGTTCCTAGTGGTCATCTGCAAACACGGTAAACTCCGATGGAATGGGCGGCGTGGTGCCCGTCGAAGTCCGGTGAGTCGCGTCGGACGCCTCTATACTGGCGGCGTGAAACGGGCTTCGGCGTGGCTTTTTGGCCTCGGATTCTTGGGCTGCACAACCCCGGCGAACCCTCCGGCGGCAACCTCAACACAGCAATCATTCGCGTCGACAGGTGAGGTGGTTGGGCGGACCCAACCCGCGGATGAACCGAAGCCGCAGGATGCTCCGCCGCCGAGGGTGGAGCCCGAGATGCCGCCGCCACCGGCCGTCGCGGCTTCCCTTGGAGATCCGGGCCAGCCCGTTCCGACGGTGCCCGGGGTACTGCCCCCGTTGCCGGATCCCAGCCTCGCGGTGGTCCTGACCTTGGAGAAGATCCAGGTTGGCGATGTGACGGTCGCCCTCGAAGCCGGTGCTCTGCCCAAGCCGGGTTCGCCACCCAAAGCGATCACCGACGCGCTGCTCGCCTCACAGGATCCGATCGCTTGGGTTGCCGACGCTGGTGTACCCGCGGCGACGCTCCACACGTTGATCGGTGTGCTCCCGCCCGAGCGCTCTCGGGTTCTGGTGATGCAGACACCGAAGGGGCAACAGGGCGCTGTGACCTTGGCAAGCACGGTGCCCGACGGTGCTCCCCAAGTTCGCATCGCCTCCGATGGGTTTCATCTCGCCGAGCACAGCGGCGGCAAGGAGTATGCCCTCGGGCCCGACAAGGCGGGCGACACGTTCAACTACGTCGAGCTTCGCAACAAGGCTAAGAGTTTCCGAACCAAGCACCCGGACCTCGCGGGGATCCGGGTGGGTGCGGAAGAAGGCGTCTCGGTGGAAATCCTAGCGCGGGCAATCTCGCAGATCCGCGGTCCCAAATGCACGGTCGAGCCGCGCCGGTGCTGGCTACCTGAGGTCGGGTTCGGAGACGGGGTGCAGACCTCGAGTGGTCCAGCACCGGAACCGAAGCTCGAGTTGTCCAAGCCTGCAGGGGCCTCCGGTGCCCCCGGGACGGTTGAAATCGGGAAGGCCAAGGCGGGCGAGGGAGTGGACGCCTCCAAGGTCGACGCGGTGTTGAAGCGTCGCGCTGGGTTCGCACGCATGTGCTATTTCGCCGCGCTCGCCGACTCCCCAAAGCTCGCCGGAACCATGGATCTTCGGCTGACGGTCGGTAAAGACGGCAAGGTCATCGAGGTCGGCGTTCCGGAATCCTCCCTCGATGACGAGGCCGTCGAAGCCTGTCTGACCCGAGGTCTCGCAGGGCTGCGGTTTGCGGCGCCCACGAAGGCTCCGGTCGCCGTCGACGTGTCACTCACGTTCAAGTTGCGGTAGCAGGAGCCCGGCTCAGGCCTGTTCGCTGCACTTCGCGGGTTTGTTGTCGTGTCCGGGATCCATGCGATCCTCCGCGCGTGAGCGTCCGGGCCATCGCCGTCAGTGCAGTGCTTGTGTCGGGATGCACGACGCAACAGGCGCCAACCCCTGCGACTGTGCCTCCGGCGTCTGAGCCCGCCGAAGTCCATGTCCCCGCGTACGACCCGGTTGCAGTTGGGGCTGGGGTCTATCGGCTCGACCTCGCCGCGGGGCTCGACACGCTCAATGTTGTGTTGAACGCAGACGACCGAGGCGAAGAGGCCGCCGAGGTTCGTGATGAACTTGGGGAGGGAAGCGCCTGGCTGGTGCTCGATCCCGGGGGTGAGACGCTTCTGCTGTATGGCCCCGGAGTCGAGTCCATGGAGGTCGATGTCCTGTCGGTGGCGGTGGACGCCAGTGGCTTCGGCTTGACGCTGCAGGAGCATCCAAACCGAGGGGGCGCCCGCTGCCGGGCCGTCTCCGAGAGCCGCCTCGAGTGCGATTTCGAGTTTGAGGGCAGTGAGCTCCGGGCGCCGCTGCCGTTGGTCTTCGAGCGAGAGCGCAGTGCACGGCCGGGCTTGCCGCCACCGGGACTGTACGGCTGGCAGCCGGCGCACGGCGTACAGGAGGTCGCCGACGTCGAGTCGATTCAGAACTCCCTGGTGTCCAGTGGAGTGGACCCGACCAAGGCTCGCGGCCTGGCGGAGGATCTGATGAGCCGTCCGTCGCTGAACATCGTCGCTGGAGACTCGCTGTGGACGCTCAACAACCACATCACGTGGTGGGAGCATCCTTCGGAGGCTCAGATCAAGCGGGGCGTGTTTCCCCTGGCTCGCATGGAAACGACCAGCGAGGGCTTTCGAATCGAACGGCGAATACCGGAGCAGGCGGGCGCGATCGTCGAGGATTGCCGGCTGATGGATGATGGGTTTGCGTGCCGCAGCGGAGGCCGCGAGTCGATCTACGAGCGCCGCGCTACTCGCCTTGCCAGGTGATCACGGTGCGGTCGTGTTCGACCGTGCCATTGCGGAACCCGATTCGCATGTTGAACACCTCGGCCTGTGCCAGCGTGAATTCGACTCGGTGCGGGGTCAGGACGTCCGGCCCGTCCTTGCAGACCAGCTCCTCTCGCTTGAGCTCCCCTCCGTCCGTAGAGACGATCAAGACCGCGGCGGCTTGCTGCGCCGCCGATTCTGGACAGGACCAGCGCATCCACACCTCGAGCACATGGTGACCCTTGGGGAGCTTGAGCTTGGGTCCGATGCTCAACGGTAGCTTCGGGGTGAGCTCGTTCCGATAGCGGGTGTAGCGGCGCAGAGATCCGCCGGAGGCCTGCGGATCGTCGAAGGTCGTGTCCCAACCCGCGGCCGCAAGGTGCTCGGCCTCGTAGGTGATCGGGCCGGCACGGAGCAGCTCTTGGAGAACGGAGAACGACCACGCGCGAACCGAGAGGTCTCCGACAAACGCGGTTGCTCCCGCGGTTCGATGCAGCGTGACGCCCTGCGGAGGCTCGTACTCGTTCGGGAGCACGATGGGCAGCACGTAGGCATCGAACGCATCGGTGGGCCAGGGTGCTCGGGGAACCTCGGTTGCGCCGGGTCCGAACAACGCCCGATAGGCGAGTTGGGGAAGGCCCGCGCGGCGATCCACGGCCACGTGGGCGCGGTCCGAGAGCGTCTCCATCAGGGGGGCGAAAGGCTGAGCGGGTGGGTGGAGCTCGGGATCCCGCAGTCGCGCCACAAACATCAGGAGAACGACAGCGACCAGTGCTGTGAAACGCGTGGCGACAGGGCGCTTCGCGAGCGCGACGACGAGAAGAACGGCGGCGAGAAGTGCGACGTTGAGCTGCGAGACCACGCCGGCGGCTGCGGTGAGCGCGACGATCGCTGCACACGCCCAACCCAGCCCCGCCCGCGTGACCCGAAGTGTTCCGCTTCCCGTTTGGCGGTTCGTTGCCGAGACCAGCCAGGCCGCTCCCCCGACGGCGGGTACGACGATGTGCAGCGCGTACCAGGGGAGCATCGACTGCGACAGATTCTCGAACACCACGACGTTGCCGGCGAACCACAACGGCAAGAGGAGCTCGGGATGCGGAGCGCGGAGGTCGGTGCGCGGTCGAACGACGCAAAACAGCGCGAGTCCTGCGGCGCCGAGCGGCCAGGGGATCGGAGCGGCCGCCTCGGACACCACGCCCGCGAGTTCATTGAGCGTGCGCGCATTCTGGCCGCCTTCGAACCCTGCCATGCGTTGCCGGACGCCGCGATTGAGCAGTACCTCGAACACGCCTCCATCGGTGGCGATGCCTGCCCACGCGAACCAGACGAGCCCGGCCAGCAGGGGGATGCCCAACGCGAAGGCCAAGCGGGGCAGGGCGCTGCGATCGCGTCGCCATCCTTCGAGCGCGAGAATCGGGAGCACCGCGAGTCCGACCGCGAGCTGCTTGGTGAGCATTGCGAACGCGAGGGCGAGGCCGGCGAGCACCGCGTTGCGGCGGGAGACCTTCGGGTCTTCGGACTCGACACTCGCGTGGTAGGCCCACAGCCCCCCGAGAAGTCCCGCCATGAACATCGGTTCGATACAGGCGTGCCGACCCCAGCGCGTGGTCGCGGCGCACAAGGCCAAGCCCACGCTCCAGGAGATCGCCATCGGTAGCCCGCCGATTCGTCGACCCCAACCGAACGCGAAGGCAATGGTCGCGAGCATGCCCAAGGCGAAGGGAGCCCGCAGGGCGGCAAGGCTCGTCCCGAACGTTCGTAGGCTCAGCGCGGAAAGCCAGAGGCTCATCGGCGGCTTGCTGAATCGCTCGTAGTACGCCCCCGATTCATCGACCGCGTACAGGTAACGACCTTGCTCGAGCGCATTCCGGCTGAGCCGACCGTAGAGTCCTTCATCCCAGGTCCGCCATTCGCCGCCGCCCAGGTCAACGAACAACAAGCCTGCGGCCAGCACCATCACCGCCGTGAAGGCAGCCCATGTCGCTCGCTCCTGGCTCACGTCGGGAGATTCTAGTCGCAAACCGGGAACTTGGTGCTGGGCCTGTACATTCGACTCGCAAGGAGCTGCGCGGGCCGTGATATCCTGCCGCCATGCTTGGGTCCCTGGGCCGCGAAGACCGACTGCAACTGATGAAGTTCGTGTGCGCGTTTGCGTGGGCTGACCTCGAGATTCAGTCCGAGGAGCGCCACTTCGTGGACAAGCTCGTCGAGAAGCTGGGACTCGAAGAAGATCGCGATCTCATCAAGGGCTGGCTGCGCTCGCCCCCTCCGGCGGAAGAGGTCGACCCGACCCGCGTGCCCCCGGAGCATCGCGAGGTCTTCCTCGATGCGGCACGTCAGCTCTTCGAAGCCGACGGCGTGGTCGATCCACACGAGCAGGAGCAGTTCGAGCTCCTCAAGCAGCTGCTGATCTAATTGCCCCGGCCGGCACTGCGCTAGAAGCGTCCGTGAATCTGCACGCCTGCGAACTTGGAGCTCACGCTCGGAGTCACGCGGGCGTAGCTGCGCCGGCTGTCGACCCGACGTTTGGCACCGATGCCGACCAGCACCGCGCCGGTCACGAGCGCGACGGGGGCCGAGACAAGCCCGGCGATGAACATCGTGTTCGCCTTCTTTCCCTCGGCGTCGATGCGGCTGCGCTGCTCGGGGGAGTAGGAGGGGTCGTCGAGGTCTTCACGGGTTTGTTTGCCGTTGATGGCTCCCACCGCGATGAGCGAGGTCAGGCCGGCGCCCACGGCCATGGTGACGCCACCGGCGATGAGCAGGCCGGTCCCGTCACCGCTTGTTGGGGACCCGCGGTCCGACGTGGAGAGGCTGACGGACGCTGAGCTCTCGTTCGCTGGCTGGGGCGGTGGCGGTTCTGCGGGCGTCTCGGTCGTTGTGCCCTTCTCGGTCGTTGTGCCCGGTGCAGTCGCAGGCGGCTGCGATGGTTCCGAGGTCTCGATCGCCGCCTTGAGGTCAAACCGAGCGTTGACGACGGGCCCGGGGATGTTGGGGTTTCCGTACTGCGCCTCGTAGGCCGAGAAGTAGGCGTAGTAGATGTCGAGCGCCCGCTCCAAGAGAGCCCGGTTCGGCTGGCGCGCATGAGCATCGAGGGCGACGTAGACGGTGTCGACCACCAAGTTCATGCGGAAGCGACGGTTCTTGATCGACTCTGGCGTGGCGATGAGGACGCCTGCCCAAGCTTCAATCGCTCCCTCTGCGTCGTCTCGTTGGGCGGCCTGCTTACCCCGGGCATAGGCGGAGCGCTGCGCCTTCGGTGTTTCTTTGGCGGTCACGGCCAAGTCGGGTGCGGCCTGCACCTCGAGCGGCATGGCGCACAACAAGCTCGAGGTGAGCGCGACAATGGTGGTGTTGCATCGAAGTGAGGCCATCGTTCTTACTCCGCCCCGTCGCAGGTTGCTGCGGTCTCGAGCTCCTCCACCGGGACGCCGTCCGAGCAGTACTCGCCCTCCCAGATCTCGTCACACGTTGCGTTGAGGCACTGGTCGTTGCCGTCGTCACTACAGTCTCCGCCAGCGTCCTCTTTGAGCACGCACTCATCCTCGAGGCAGTATGTGCCGCGTCGACAACGGAGCTCGTCGAAGGTGGCGGCCGAGTCGTCGCAGGCATCGCCGACGTCGGCACCCACGTGGCACTCGGGGTTCGGGGCCCCGTCGTCCGTCAGGTCTTCGCAAACCCCCGACGCACACCAGTTGCCGCCCTCGTTCTCGCCGGGGACGCAGTCGTCTCCGTTGTCGAGCAGGCTTGTGCGGCAGCGTCGGCCGTTGTCGCTGGTCATGCAGCCGAGCGTCGCGGTTGGGTTGCACTCGCGGTCGTCGGTGCAGATCGCGTTGGCGATGAGGACGATCTCGCACTCTCCAGAGCCGCCAGAGTCGCAGTACAGCCCGTCCTCGCATTGGCCGTCGAAGGTGCACGCGGTGCCCTGGCTACGGTCCGATGCGCAGGTGTCTCCGGCGCAGTGGAAGTCGTCGGCGCAGTCGCGATCGGTATCGCAGCGGTCCCCGTTGGTGTCTCCACGAGCGGCACAGTAGCTGTGCGTGCCGTCTTCGAAGTCGAGCGGGATGCAGCTCTCACCGTCGGGGCACTGGACGTCGGCAGCACACGCATATCCGGTGCTGCAGTACTCGGTGCACGTCTCGGTCGCAGGGTTGCAGGTCAGGCCCTCCTTGCACTGCGTCGACTCCGTTCCCAGTGCAGGGTCGTCAACATCTTCGTACTCGCAGTGTTCTCCAAGCTCGGCTTTGGGACGGCACAGGCCGGTGTCGATCTCGCAGAACAGACCCTCGTCGCAGGTGTAGTCCGCTTCGCAGAACTCGTCGGTCAAGCCCTTGTCGACGCAGACGTAGTCACCATCGACGTCTTCGCACGAGGCACCCGGGGCACACTCGATGTCGAAGCCCAGGCCCGCCAAGTTGGCGCTGCACGCTTCGCCAACGACGAGCGTGCCTTGAAAGAGGTTGCGAAGGTCGCAAGGGTTTCGGCTCGGGTCGTCTCCGGGAGCGCAGGTGGCATCGGGGTCGAACGGCTGGTTGCAGGTCTGATCTTCGAGCAGGATCCGGCACTCGTCCGCGGAGTCGCGGTTGACCGAAGACCGGTCCAAACGGATGCCGAAGCCGAGCGTGTAGAGCAGGCCGCCTCGGTTCGATTCGGCCACATCGTCGTTGGAGTAGAGCTGCTCGACGTAACGAGCGCGGCAGTCGTCTGCGTCGCCGGTGAAGGGCCCGAGCCGGTAGTCGAGCTCGCCTTCCGAGCAGCAGTTGAACTCCCAGTCGCACAGGGCCCCGATCAGCTCCTCGAGTTCACCCTGCTCGCTGTCGTCACCGGTTTCGCCGCCGCCGGTTTCGTCTGCGCTTGCCGAGTCGTCTTCGGTGTCGCCGGACCCCGATGACCCCGCCGAGGTGCTGCCCTCTGCGGGTCCGTCCGTGCCCTCGGCCGACCCTCCGTCGGTCGCCATGCCGGTTTCGGTGTCGGTTTCACCTGTATCTTCAGGCACTTCTGAGACGTAGCAACCGCCCGAGAGGACGATCGCTGCGGTCAAGGCCTTCTGACGAAGGTGTGTGCTCCAGTGTCCCGCGTTCACACATGTACGTACGTCGTGCACATGTGGTTATTCAGCCTAGAGTCAAGAAATCTGCAGCACGCGGATGGCGCGGCTCAGTCGCGGGACACCGTGTTGGGGAGCGAGAGGTCACCGGAGAGGACGTCGTGGACCTCCTCGACGCGGAGCGTGGGTTCGGCGCCTGACGCATCGACGCGCATGGACGCCGTGAGTGCGTCGAAGTTGAACGCGTTCGTGTTGGGCAGATGCCAGCCGGGGACCAGGACAGTCAGTCGCGCGCCGCGAGCAAACGCGTGAAACCCTGGGGAGTCCAAGAGCATCGGCATGGGCGAAGTCGGCGGGCGCGGAGTGTCGCCGGCGGGCGGGACCGAGAGACCGGCAGCCGAATCGGTGTCGTCGACCAGGACGGCCCAGTGCACGTGATAGACGCCCCCGTCGTCGCCGTACTCGCCGTTGAGCGATTCGTCCCATAGCGGGGTGTCATCAAAGTCCGGGTGCGAGGTCACGGCCAGCGCAAGAATCCCGGACGCGTCCTCAAAGCCGACCTCGCTGGGGTCGATCGTGGTTGGAAAGACATAGCCGAGAACCGGGGCGCCATCGAGTGCGCCTGCCGGGTCTGGGATGGACGTGGCGATCGCGGATGCAGTATCGATCGTCATGACGAACGTCGCGACGTCGCTTCTGTACGTTGCTTCGGTCGCGGTGACATCGAGCGTGTCTGGGTCGTCGGCTGCGTCCGGCCACGCACGCTGCGGTGCACGGTCGAGGCCTGTGGGGGAGAGCGTCGGTGCGCCTTCGTCGAGGGCGGAGAAAATGGACTCGACCCCAAGCAGGGGCGCTTCGTCGATCACCTGGACGCGCATCTGGGCGGTGAGCGCACCGACGTCGAAGTCGAGCACACGCCCGACCCGGTCCAGCGGCACGACAACGCGAAGGCTCGTGCCATCTTCGATGACGGTGAACCCCGGAGAGTCGAGGTACATCGGCATGGGGGCGGTCGGAGGCAGCACTTGTGGATCGGGTGCTTGCGCCACGGCGAGTCCGGCCGGCGCCCGGTCGTCCGACACGAGCACGGCCCAATGCGCGTGGTAGACGACGCCATCATCGTCGTAGGCTCGGTTTCCATCCTCGTCCCAAAGTGGCGTGTCGTCGAAGTCTGGGTGCGAGGTCACGGCGAGGACGAGGTCTCCGTCCACGTCCGAGAACCCGACCGCGTCCGGGGGCAACGTGGTCGGGAAGACGTAGCCAAGGACGGGGGCGCCATCGACAGAGCCGGCAGCCTCGGGAGCTACAGATCCGGCGTCTCCGACGGTTTCGACCTCCAAGATGAGCGCGTCGAGCTCGGCGTCGTAGCGGGCACCGAAGCCCACGAGGTCAAAGGCGGAGTCGATCGGCATGGTGCCTGTCGAGCTCGAGGACTCGGAACCCCCGCTCGAGGACCCATCACTGGTCGTGGAGCGGGCGGGGTCAAGTCCCGTGCTCGACGAGGGGTCGGTCGTCGGAGCGCCGCTCGTCGTGCTTTCGACCGACTCGGCGGGCTCGGAGGAACAGGCGCACAGCAACAAGAGGCCGGCGGAGAGGCTGGAGGTTGAATGGCTCATGGTTTCGACTCGATACTTAATGCGTCCACTGTCCCTCCTTGTCAAATAGTTTGTTCTCGATACTATTGCTGGGTGAGCGACGCGCACCGCCTGCTCGAACGAATCAGTGCCTTGTTTCGGGCGCAGCTTCGACGCGTGAGCACCGACCACGGGCTCAAGCTCGTGCAGCTGGAGGCGCTCGTCTATCTCGACGCCGCCAACCGCTACAGCGACACGCCGCTGGCGCTCGCCGAGTACCTTGCGCTCACCAAGGGGACGGTGTCGCAGACGCTCAAGACCCTCGAGTCCTCAGGCTTGCTCACGAAGACACCCGATGACGACGACCGCCGCGTACAGCACTGCGCCGTCACGGCCGACGGTGCCGCGATCGTTGCCGATGCCCTGAGGATACCGATGGATGCTGGCGACCCAGGCCTGCAGTCAGCCTTGCGTAGTGTGCTGCGGTCGTTGCAACACACCGCCGATGCGCGGACGTTCGGAGTCTGCAACAGCTGCATCCATCACCAGGACGAGGGCGGGCGCGCTCGCTGCGGGCTCACCGGTGAGGCACTGCGCAAGGCAGACCGGGTCAAGATCTGCCGCGAGCACGAGCCGGTACCGATCAGAACTTGAGTTGGACCTGGAGGGTGCCGCCTTGGGCACTCTCACCCTCGTCGACCAACCACTCGCCCTGGTACAGCAGCGACACACGAACGGCGTCGAGTTGCCGCTCGTTGGGCAGATAGAAGGCGAGCCCGTCGGTCGTGAAGTAGCGGTTCAGCGGATCGACCGCTTGCTCGCTCGCAGTCCAGCCGAAGTTGCCCAGCGGCGCGATGAACAGCTTCTTGCCTGCCGGAATGGCATAGCTCAGCTGCCCATAGGCACCGGTACTCAGGAAGGGGCGGCTGCTGAGGTTGTCGGTGACCTGCCGGCGAATGAACTCGCCTTGCAGGTAGAAGCCGTGCATCACGAACTTGGCGGAGCCCGAAAGCAGCAGGTCGCGAGCCCGGGTCAGCGTGTCGTCGCCCGCGGAGTTGAAGAGCTGGTAGGGCGAGTAGAGCATTCCCGCACCGACCGCAAACCTGGGCTTCTTGTTCAGCTCGAGCGCGCTCTCGTAGCCGCCCAGGGCCCCCAGAGGCGCAACTTCGAGTTGGGCGGACCACAGCGGGCCGCGTCGATTGTCTCGGTTGACTGCGAGCCCAGTGCCGTTGAAGACCCCTCCGGAGAGTGAGACCCGCTTGTCGGCGAAGCCGGCTTCGACCAAACCACCGAGGTCGCTGCTCACCAGGAAGCTCGTGACCGCTTGGTTGCGGCGCGGAAACAGCAGCGAGTTGTTCTGGGTTCTGTTCTGCCTCGAGAACGGCACCCGCATTTGACCGAGCTTGAGGTTGAGTTCGATGATCTCCATGCCTTTTGGGGAGGACACGGCGACCGGGCGGTAGTTGACCCAGAGCTGCTCGAGCTCGAGGCCCGGGACCAACGAAGAGCGCGTGACGAGGTTGTCGGCGGAGCCATCGCCTTCGTAGTCGACTGCGTCGACGTCGGTCAGGACGCGGGTGATCTGCGAGCCGACGACGATGTGGGCTCGATACGACCACTTCGACAGGACGTTGCCGCGAAAAATGAGGCCTGCGCGCGTTTGCTGGGCGCCGAACTCCTGTTGGTCTCGCGGGCGGGCACCGCGTCGGACGCGGTAGGTGTACTGCGGCTGGATGTAGCCTTCGATGGTGAGGTGCTCCGACTTGAACCGTGACGGCTTGGGTTCGTCTTCGTCGGGCTTCTCCTCGCTCGCTGGCTCCTGTGGTTGCGCAGGATCGGCAACGACCTTGTCGGGCTCCGGGGCGGGCTCGGGGCTGGGCTCGTCGTCTTCGACGGTGACCGTGTTGGGCTCGGGCTCGGGCGGTTCGGGTTCAGGTGCGGCGGGGGCGTCTGGAGGCGGAGGCGGAGCAGCCGCGGCGGTCCGTGACGCGAGCATCAGTCCGCCGATGAGGAGCGTAGCGAGACGAGGGCTCATGGGTACGAGAGGCCGACGGGGCCAGCGGCAAGCGACACGAAGGTTTGGCCGCCCGAGGTGTAGCTCGGCCCGGCCACCATCATCAGTGATGTGTCGGTGGCGTACGCCCACGGGGCATTGGGGACGACCAGCGGAAACGCACCGAACGCGGGCTCGGGGTTGGCCCAGGTCAACGTCCGAATCGGTGTGAAGCGGTCGTCCTGCACGACGACGTTGGTTCGAAGCGAGTTGGCCAAGCGTTCGCTGGCCGCCCACACGACGGGGCTGTCGAGCCTGCCCTGATCGTTGACGGCGGCGATGCTCGGACGACCGTTTGCCATCCCCACCACCCACGCGGTGCCCTCCCACAGGTGCACACCGACCGGCTCCAGAGGGCCCGTGTCGGTGATGTGTTGTGCGTTGGCGCGGTCGAAGAGGAGCACCGAGCCATCGCTGAGCACCCCGGCGGCCCAGCCAGCGGTCCCGACCTGCATGTAGCCGGTCATCGCGTCCTCTTCGAACGCATCCAGCCCGCCAACGGCGACGATGTCGGTGACCTCGGCGTTGGCATCGAGGAAACGCGCCTCGACTCGGACGTCCGGCTCCTCGGCGTCGCTGCCACCGATCTCGTAGCGGATGACCATGAAGCCGGCCTCGGTCGCTTCATCTCCCCCCACGCCAAGCGAGACGACGTTGTCCGCATTTCGGGGGACGAACTCCTCGAACCGGGAGTACCGCCGGAGGTCGAGATCGATGACGACCTGGAAGGGAACTGGGTCGCTCGGCGCCTTGACCAGCCCAACCATGGTCCGTCGCGAGGGCGTCCACTTCACCTGCGGGATGACGGCCTTGAACGCCAGCTGCGACTGGGAGTTGGGGTCGCGACTGAGGATCTGGCGGCAGTCGGACGTACTCCCGTTGACCTCGGCGATGGCGTCGCCAGACCAGTACCAGGCCCGGTCCACCGTGGTGTCGAGCCACCCATGAAGACCACGGTCGACGTTTTGATGGACGCTGCACCGCCCACGCCACCCACCACCGGCCGGGTACCCGACGGTGGCTTCGGTCTGCGCGAGCTCGGGCGAGCCCATCAACGCGTAGATGGAGCCGTTGCGATCCGCGACCGGCCTGGGAAACAGGAATTCCTCCTCGGCGACGTAGTCACCGAGATACCGGAACTGCCCCAGGTCGCCGGGCTCGAGATACTCGAGACATCCGCCGCAGGTGAGGGCAGCCAGGCCGAGGAGAGGCCGAGCGAGACGACTGAAAGCCATTGAGGGGCGCTATTCTTGGGCGACCGCGTAGCTGACCACGTAGTACGCCGCGTCTTCACCGCCCGCGTCGGTGTAGTGCTCGCGGTAGACGAACGGCATCGTGGTGTAGGCGTGGTCGAGATACTCGTCTTCGGGCGTGTCCGGGTTGTCCGGGAGCGGCGGAAGGTTGCCCCCAAAGAAGGCGCTCTCTCCGACGCGAACGCTGTAGCCCTGTCCCCAGCCGACACCCAGGTCGGCGCCGAAGTTCACGCCGCCTCCGATGAGCGGGATCTCCGACGAAAGGTCGACGCGGAAGCCGATGCTCGTGGACATCGAGACGCTGTTGGTCATGTTCTCCCCAACCGAAAGTCGGAAGCCGGAGCTACCCGCATCGCTGATCAGGATGCTCGGTGGGCTGGTGAACACAAAGTCGTCTTCGGGGATCGGAGAGCCGTCGAGCCTCTCGGGTCCGGGCGGATACGAGTCGGGGTTTCCGACTTGGTACGGAACCTCCATGATCGGCAGGGTGCCGACGGCCTCGGCCATCGCGTTGTATCGCCGGGTCGACCACAGCAGCTCGCTGCCGCCGACGGGGACCATCAGGACGAACTCCTCCTGGTCGCCGCCGTCTCCGAGCATGCCGGCGGGGTCTTCGATTCGGTACTTGTACGCGTGGAAGCAGCCGCAGGTGAGGGTGACGACGCCGTAGGGCTCGCCCTCGAAGTAGGATTCGGGGCGGGCCGAGTAGCGGGTTCCGATGCTCTGCCGGAACGTCTGCGTCTCGCTGAACTTCACGCTGGAGCTGATGCGCGTGCCCAAGCCGGCCTTGGCGATGTCGAACAGCCCAACGCTCACACCCATGTCGATGCCCATGTCGAGCGACACCGAGTCGGAGAAACTCTCCGAGGTGGACTCCGCCCGGCCGATGGAGACCGAGGCCTCGCCATCGCTGAACTCGGCTTCGTAGGGGGGGAAGAGGCCGAGTGCGACCGGGACGATGTCGCCGGGGATCAGCACGGGCTCCTCGTTCATGAGGTGTGAGCGAGGGGAGTCGCCGTCGAAGTCGACCGAGGCGATCCGAGTGGGCGCGTTGGAGTCGGCGAGAACGTCGGTGAACTCGGCGCTGAGTTGCGAAGACCCATCGACCCCGCGGAAGAGCTCGATCTCGCTGCCCTCGCGAAGGACGAGGAGCTCGTCGCTCTCGTCGGTGTCGAGGTCGCCGAACGAGAGGTCGATCGAGGCGTCATCGACGACTTGGGAGCCCAGAAGGCCCACCGTGCCGCCCATCGCGGTGTATGAGTGGAGCTGCGCATCGGAGAACGTGCCCCCGGCCTCCAGGCCATAGATGTCGTCCACGCCGTCGCCGTCGGGATCGCCCGCGTCGATGGCGATCAAGTCGTGCACCGCAGGTGCTTGGTAGTCCTCGGCGTCGCCGGAGAGCTCCAGCACGAAGAGGACCGCGTCGCCGGCGTTCTCGAGCAGCAGGACAACCTCTTGTTGCCCGTCGCCGTCCACATCGCCCACGGTGGCGTCTCGTCCGCTCCCGTTCTGGAAGAATCCGGTGACGCACTCGCCGTCGTCGAGGCCGCAGATGGCGTAGTTGCCGAACTGGCCCAGGACGAAGACCTCGTCCTTCTCGTCGCCGTCGGTGTCCCCGGCCGCGAGCGCATGGGGCTGGAAGCCGACGTCGATCTCGATCTCTTCCTCGATGCCGCCCACGCGAATCCGGCTGCTGCCAGCCGAGGCGATCACGAACAGCTCGGGGTTGGTCCCAAAGAAGTCGCCGCCCACGACATCGACCACGGCGGTGGAGCCCATGTTCCACGAGCCGGGGTACTCGATGGACCCCGTCTGCGGCGCGTAGCCGTCGATGAAGAAGTTCCCGTCGGTCGCGGTGCTGTCGGCCACGACGAACTCGCGGTCGATGAAGAACCGAAGGTTGGGAGACAGCGGAAGTCCGGATACGTACGGTCCGCCCTGACAGCGCTGCATCTGGCAGACGGTGTCGACGCAGGTTTCGCCGGGCCCGCAGTCGTCCTCGCCCTCGCAGGCGACGTCTTCCTCTTCGCGTCCACTCCCGCCAGGCCCTTCACCGCCGGAGTCGTCGTCGTCGGGGTCACCGTCGTCTTCGACCATCTCGCCGCGGATGTCCTCGAACTTGGACTGGTTGCAGCCAACGATGCCCAGACCAAAGACAAGGCCCAGTGCGGCGCAGTACGGGGTCGCTGAGAGTCGTTTCATCGTTCGAGGTCCAAGCTAGAAGTTGTAGGTGAGCGTGTATTCCTGGCACACACCAGGCTCGCTTCCCGCGACGCTCATGTAGATCAGGGCGCTGTCATCGGAGAACGTGCCTCCGCAGCTCAGGGAGATGTCGAAGCCGCCGGTGTTGGTGCCGCAGCAGCCGGGCCGCCCGTTGGGGGAGGGCTGGAGCGTGGTGCCTTCGTTGCAGGTCACCTCGGTGTTCTCCAGGCCGTTGAGGCACTCGGCGTGGACGCACAGCTCGAGGTCGTTGATGTTGACCTGGGCGTACGGGCCGACGATCGCAAGCGCGGTGTCGGACCCTTCGTAGCGGAACCAGTCGATGTCGGTGGGCGCTTCGAGCTCGCCTGCGACCATGGACCCGGTGTCGTCGTCGTCGGTGATCGAGCCGAGCAACGCGGCCTGAATCTCGCCGTTGTTGGGCTCGTTGCGGTCGTCTCCGCACTCGGCAGCAGACTCGCAGGTGCCCTCGGGGCAAACGAGTTCGCCCGCGCAATCCTCGTTGAACATGCAGGGGCAGCCGACGTCGTCGCACGTGTCTTCGGTGTCACCTTCCGTCTCACCAGTGTCGGTGGGATCGGTGGGGTCCGTCGGGTTCGTTGTTGGGTCGGTCGGGAACGTCGGGTTGGTCGGGTCCGTGGTGTCGGTGCCCGTGCCTGTGGTGCTGCCGCTGGTGTCGCCGCACTCGCTGCTGTAGTCGTCGAACACCGCGTCGACCATGCAGGCCGAGGTCTCGCTGGGAATCTCTCGGGCCAGGACTTGCTTGGCGCAGCCCTCGAACGCCGCGGCGCAGCTGTCTCCGGTCGCGCAGTCATCTTGGACCTTCTCCAAGACCTCGCGAGTCAGGACCCGAGCCAACCGGCCCGCCCGCGCAAGCTCCGTATCGTCTTCGCCGGAGAGCACTTCGGACTCGCAGTCGCCCGACCCGTCTCCGCACTCCAGGCACATCGCGGTCGCGAATTCCTCGACGATCGAGGATGTGGTCGAGAGGTCGGTGCCCTCATCGAAACAGTCTTGCGGTTGGCCGAGCGCGAGCATGCATCGGCTGACGTTGGCGGCGACCTCGGGCTGGAGAATCCCTTCCATCGCGGCGCAGTCCCGAACGAGGGCCCGCTCACAAACGGTGGGGGAGTCACACGGGCTCACGTAGCCTTCGAGTGCCGGACAGAAGTCTGCCGAGCCGCCGTCGCCTCCATCAGAAGACTCGCAGGCCAGGCCGACGCCAAGGATGACGCCAACGAGCCCGAGTCCGATCAACCGCGCTTGTCTCATTCCGGCTCGTTTCCCCTTGCAGGATACGCCATGAACGTGCGCTGATAGGCGACATGTAGTTTTGCCACGCGGCGGTGGGTGTTCAACAGTATGTAATCACGACAGAAAACAGATTCTCGGCGTCAAGGGTCGACGCGGTTTCGAGTTGATCGCGGGCGCCGCGACATGGGTCCTGGGGCGGCGGTTATCCCGGTTTTTTGGCCGTAGGGCGAACGTGTGTGTTCAGTGGCCTCGCGACCATGCCCATCCTCGAATTCTCTTCGGTGACGATGACCTACGGGCGCGGACGCGCGAAAACCGAGGCGCTGCGCGACGTCTCCTTCAGCGTTCCCGAGGGTGCGTTCTCGGTGCTCGTCGGCCCCTCGGGTGCCGGAAAGAGCACCTTGCTCAAGCTGGTGCTGGCGATGGAGCGCCCTGTGGAGGGGACGATTCAGGTCGCCGACCGGGACATCCACCGGCTCCGAAAACACTCGATTCCCTATCTGCGACGCAACGTCGGCGCGGTGTTTCAAGACTTCAAGCTGCTGCCCGATGCGACCGCGCTCGAGAACGTCGCGCTTGCGCTGCAGGTGCTCGGGCTTCCCAGGCGTGAAGTGCGAGCCCGTGCCAGCAAGGCGCTGGAGCAGGTCGAGTTGGAGCCGGGGACCAAGCGCTCCGTCTCGCGCATGTCGGGTGGGGAGCAGCAACGCGTGGCGATTGCTCGCGCGCTCTCAGGTGAGCCGGCGATCCTGCTCGCCGATGAGCCTACTGGAAACCTCGACCCCAGACTCAGTCGGGAGATCCTCGAGGTGTTGGCGCGGATCAACCGCAACGGCACGACGGTGATGCTCGCGACTCACGATCCGATCGTGCGCGAAGCTGGCGTGATCACCCACGAGCTTGGGCTCGAGGGCGGGCGTCTCGTCAGCGATTCGCTGGCGGAGGTGGACGCTGTGCAAGCGGTCGATCTCGAAGAAGACACCAACCCGGTTTTGACTGGCGGACTTCCAGTGGGAGCGGTCGCGTGAGGGATTGGCCAAACACATTCCGAGCGGCGGGCTACGTCATCTCGCGGGCGTTCCGCGGCATGGCGCAGGCGCCGATGGTGCAGCTGCTCGCCGTGGCGACAACCGCCGTGTGCATGCTGCTGCTGGGCACGGTGATGCTCGCGTGGACCAACGCGCAAGGTGTTGCAAGCGCGTGGGGCATCGACGTGCCGGTCACCGTCTACCTGCACGACGACGCCCCCGACAATGAGATTGAAGAACTCGCCGGACTGCTGGAGGCCATTCCGGAGGTGACGAGCGTGGAGCAGGTGTCCCCTCAGGACGCGATGACTCGATTGGCCGAGGGCCTCGGTGGTGAGGCCAGCATGCTGGAGGGTATCGAGCCCGGGGTGCTCCCCTCGTCGCTGGAGGTCCACTTGCAAGACGGAACGTCCTCGACGTTTATCGCCGCGCTGGGCGACAAGGTGACCGGCTTTGGTGTCGTCGAAGATGTCGCCGTGGCGGGGAGCTGGACCGACCAGGCCCAGGCGATGCTTCACACGGTCGGGAACATGGCGCTGGGCGCTGCGAGCTTGGTGGGCTTTGCGTGCATGGCCATCGTGTGGAGCACGATCCGGCTCGCCGTCTATGCTCGCCGATCCGAGATTCAGATCCTGCGACTCGTCGGAGGCTCGACCCAGTTTGTTCGTGGGCCGTTCATCGTCGAAGGGATCGTGCAGGGCGCGCTGGGTGCCGCGCTCGCGCTGACCCTGCTCTACGCGGGCTTCGACACGGTGCGACCGTTCCTCGAGGATGGTCTGTCGCTGCTGTTCGCCGCAGGAACGCTTCGCTTCTTCACGCCCAGCGAGGTCGCGATCGGCGTGGCCTTCGGTGCGCTCGTCGGACTCCTTGGCTCTCGCGCGGCGGCGGGCCGCTATGTGGTGACCTGATGCGCGCACGCTCTGCGGCGGTCTTGGGCGTGCTGGCGCTTGCGTTGGCGGGCACTGTGCACGCCGGAACCAAGGCGCCACAGCGGCTGGAGGAGACCCTCCGTCGAGAGCTTGGGCTGACCAAGACCTCGACCGAGTTGGCCGAGTCGCTCGCCGTGCTCGACCGAGAGCGCTCGAGCTTGGAGTACACAGCCACCGTGCTCGACCACGCTGCTCGCGAGAGCATGCGGCGGCTCGACGCGTACCGTGGCCGACGCACGGACCGTGAAGCGACCGCTCGAAGTCGGGCTCGCTCGCTGTACAAACTCTCGCGAGGCGGCGTGGCTCGGCTTGCGTTCGAGAGTGCGGGCAACGACGACCGCGAGGCGGAACTTCAGACGCGCATCCTCCGGGGCCGGGCGCTGAGGTTCTTGGTGCGGCACGACCTCGGCGAGCTCGAGGTCTACCGGCGGGCCGAAGAGCGGGCTGCCTCGGAGCTGGTCGCCGCATCGCGCGAGATGCAGACCCTGGGCGCGATCACGATGGTGGGGGCCGTGCAGGAGCACGCGCTCGTCTCAGCCGAGCACGCGATCAACCCTGACCTGCGGGCTGCGATGAAGTCGCGGCGCCGGCTCACCGATCGTCTCGATGGTGAGATGTCCCGCGAGCACAAGGTCCTGCTGCGCAACGTCAAACGCAACTGGCGTGCGCTGCGTTCGTTGCGGGGTCTCGATGGCGCGCCTCGGCTGGTGCGGCCGGTCCAAGGTCGAGTTGTCGGCCGCTTTGGGCCCTACACCGACCGGGTGCTGGACCTTCCCTCGATTCGCAACGGCGTGGAGCTTCATGCTCGCCGCGACGAACCGGTCAAGGCGATGGCCGACGGACGCGTGGTGATGGTGACCGCGTTGCCCGGGTATGAGGACGTTGTGGTGTTGGACCACGGCGGTGGGCAGTACACGCTCACGGCCCGGCTGTGGGACATCGCGGTGGAAGAAGGCCAAGAGGTCGAAGGCGGAACGCTGCTCGGCAGGGTCGCGAGCAAGGCGCTCGATGACGGTCTCGGGAGCACGGTCTACATCGAGCTGCGGCACGGTGAGAAGCCGGTGGATCCGAGCGCGTATCTGAAGCGGTCGCGTCGCAAGGAGTAGGGGGCCGTGGTGAAACCCGACACGACGTCTCACTCGTCTTTTTCGCTCCTGGCGGCGTCGCCAAAACTGGCAGTACGCCCAGTACAGCGGCATCTTGGCTCCTACCCAGGAACAAGAATCCTTCGCGGTCCGCCGTGCCGGGTTTCACCTCGGGCTGCTAGCTCAGACACCAAGTAGAATCCTACCCCGGCTGTGTCGGAGGGAAGGAGTCCCACCGCAACCCGCCGCTGGAGTTCGTAGTCGGTGTGCTAGGATTTCTAGGCTCGGCTGGCGAGCTTCTTGGTTGGAGGATGCGCTGTGGGCCGGTGGATGTTCGGCACTGTTCTTGTCTTCGCAGGTTGCGTCGATGCCCCGGTTGTCGACGGGGGCACAACGTATGATGCGACGTCGGGTCTGATCGAAGGTACGGGCGAGAGGTGGCAGAGCGAATCGAGCGGCGGGGAGAGCGAGCCTCCTCCAAGGGTCGATGAGCCGGAATGCAGTGCACGATGGAGGGTCCACGCCGAGCCCCGGGTGCTCGTGGACGCCGAGTTCGAATGCGATAGCTCCGGGTTCACGAACGAGGGGCTCTCTGTCGCGAGCCTCGGCGACAGTGCAGTCGTGGCGTTGGCTGATGCGGCGCGGACGTGGGTTGTTCGAGCGGCCGCTGATGTTGTGGCACCACTGCCCGACGGCCCCGAGCTGTTTCAAAACGAGCGGCTTCATACGACCGTCGACGCGAATGGTGAGCTTGTGCTCACGGGGATCGTGCGGCGTGAAGGCGAACTCCTGTGGGAGGTCTGGGCGTTCGGGACGCGGTGGCGTCGACTCGTCAGCGCTGGGGTGGAGCCGGGTTCGTCGGTCATGGGGATCGACGCGTCGCCGAGTGGGGACATCGCGGTATGGCTGGAGCTCGTCGGCGTTCGCGCTATCACTCGAGCCCGAGACGGGTGGGTCATCCAGCCCGCACTGGACCTTGACGAGGCGGTTCCGACCAGCAGTGCATTGGCGGCCGACGACGCGGAGGTTGTGGTGGGCTACTCGGCGGACACCGACGCGGGAACGATCCAACCTCTGGGGCGCACCCACGGTGAGCCTGCTGCTCCCTTGAGTCCGGCGATCGCGGGTTCCGCCAAGGTCTTGCTGGCCGTACCCACCCGTGGCCGAGCGTTCCCGAGTCATACCGCTCCCGTGGCGGCGCTCAGCGGGACGCGCGAGTCGCTCTCGGTGTTGCATGCGGATGGCCGAGTCCCGTTGGTGGACGCCGCGATGGCCAGCAAAGGCTGTCGCCTCGAGTGGGATGAAGTTGCGGGCGGGGACGACTGCGAGGACTGCTGGGAGGAGGGCTCTGGGCGTCTGGGGCAGGCGGTCTCGGTCGCGCGCACGGACGAGGGGACGCTGCTTGTCGCGTATGTCCATGCCAACCTCGACCGGTACTACAGGTACAACTACTGGTGCTCGCATCCTGACGGCGAGTACTGCAGTTGTGAGACCCTCATCCTCGACCAAGGGTCCTCGTTTGAGGTGCGTTTGCTGGCCGTGCATCGCGACGGTCAGGTCTCCGCCGTGGTGGCGCTTCCCCTGCAGGAGGCGCCGGACGGTCGCGAGTCGACCGGACCCGGCGATCTCATCGACCTCGATGCGGCGGGTGATCGGGCAGCGATCGCTGTGAGGCTTGGCAGCGAACCGGTTCGCGTGTTTGTGGTCGACACGTCCGGTGTCGACTCGCTCGCGGGATAGTTGCGAAGATTCACTTGGGACGTTGTGCTGGAACGCAGGCGCGCGCGATGCGGTTTGCCCGCCCGCGCCCGCACCAAGAACATCGAGATCCCGCCCGTGCGCCCCCTAAGGTACAACGGGCTCAGCCCTCACGGCGAGGGCGGGAACCTGCACGGCGACCGGCTGTCTGAGACGACGATGCGCCCCGCTTGCTCGCTCGACCCGGCCCGCCGCCCGACCGCGCTGCTCTTGTGCCTAGTCGCCTTCGTGCTGTTTAGCTGCCGCGAACCTGCGAGCACGCAGGCGCCCGGAACCGAGACCGGACCGCCCCCACTGGCCGATGCGGTGCCGCTGGGTGCGTTCGACCCGGTCGCGCTGGCGTCGCCCACGACGGGCGGGCCCCCCAAGCCGGCCGCCGACGTCCCCGCCGTACCGACCACCAAAGCACCCAACCTCCTCGCCCATGGCCCAGTCGGGCCGACGTCCGCCTACCCGTCGATCCACTTCACGTTCGACCAGCCCATGGTGGCATTCGGCGCCAAGACGATCATGGAGCCGGCCGACCTCGGCTTGGTGATCGAGCCCGCCATCGCCGGCACGCTCGTGTGGGCGAGCCCAATGCGGCTGGAATACGAGCCTGAGGAGGCCCTACCCGACGCGCGGCGCTGGCAGGTCACGCTTGCGCACCGGTTCAAGAGCGAAGCGGGAAAGTCCATCGACGTGGATCTGGACTTCGCGTTCGAGACGGAGCGGCCCTCTGCCCACATCGAGATCCCCGACTCATACTCGGAAGCGACCCACTGGAAGCAGCCGGCGGTCGTGCGCGGCGACGACGATGTGCCGCGGGCCGAGCTGCGTCGGCGGATCCGCGCAACCGCCAAACCCCTGGCGGGGGGAAAGGCGCGGCCCGTCCCCATTCGTCTCGGTCGTGTGCCGAAGTCATACAACGACGGTGACGACTCGCCAGCGGTTTGGGTTCGTCCGGTCTCGCACTGGCCCGCTGCGGCTGAGATCACCATCATCGTGGACGCCAAGCTCAAGGGGCGGGACGGGCCGCTCACGATGGGGTCCGACGAGCGGCTCTCGTTCAACACGGTCGCCGGTGCGACGGTGAAATCAGTCCGCTGCTACAGCAGCACCCACGACGACGGCTGCGACCTGGGGCCGGTCGTCGTCACGTTTGACTCCCCGGTGCGGCCGTCGCAGTCGTCGACGGTCACCCTCGAGCACAAGATCAAAGGCACCCGAAGTCAGGTCACCCATCACACCGGCGGCCAGTGGTGGGATTCGCCCAAGCGCGATTGGTACTCGTCGATCATGATCTGGGGAGACTTCCAGTTCAATAGCGACCACACCATCGTCGTCGACGGCGTCGTCGATGTGTACGGCCAGCCGCTGGTCGCCCGCAGTGAGCACCCGATTCATTTCGTGGAGCCACCGCCCATGCTCGGGCTGACGCCGCGTGACGGCACACTCCAGCTGGACGGTCCGGTGGACGCGGGCATCACAGCGCGGCACCTCGAGACGGTTCGGGTTCGCGTCGCCAAGCTCGACGCGCAGACCTACGTTCGACTGGCTACGAGCAAGAACCTCCACAAGCAGGCCTGGCCACAGGACGTCGCCACGCACAGCGAAACAATCAGCGTGCCCCACGACGGGAAGTTCGGCTTCACTTCGCTCAAGCTCGACCTCGCCCGGTTGGCCAAGGGCCACAAGGGCCCTGTGCTTGTGGAGGTGGAGCCGCTGGCGTTGCTCTCGCGTGCCGCAGGCCGCAAGCGGCCCCGCTCCGTTCGCCGCCTTTATCAGCTGGCATCCCTCGGTGCGTACGCCGTTGGGTCTGCCCCGCGCTCGTTTGTCCGAGTACAGGACATCGCCACCACCCTCCCGGTGGCCAACATCGAGGCGGAGGTCATCGACGGCAAGTACGCCGGAAGCGCGGCGTCAAGCGATGCGCAGGGACTCCTCGCGCTCCCGCGCGGCGTCCGAGACGACGACTGGATCGCCTTGAATCGGGGCACCGAAACCTTGGTCATGCAGCTGTCGGCGCTCGAAATCGGCGTGGCGGCGGAGGGCCTGGAACCCGGCGAGCGGGTCGTCTCGGTGATCACATCCGAGCGCACGGCGTATCGGCCTGGCGACAGCGTGCGGATCACCGGTTGGGCCAGTGTGCTCACCCCGTACACGCGCGCTGGCCTGCGCGATGTACCCAAGGGCGCCAAGGTGTCGCTCAAGCTTACCGACCGCGACGGCCAAGTGGTTGACCAACGCAACGTCGTAACCACCGCCGGCGGCAAGTTCTGGGCGAAGCTCGAGACCCCCAAGAGTGGGGCTTTGGGTTGGTACTCCGTCAGCAGCGAGATTCTGGCCTCCACAGCGGGGGAGCAGATCCTGGTCGAGGACTTTCGAGTCCCCGAGTTCGCGGTTTCGGCCAGTGTCGACAAGCCCGATGTGGTCGTGGGGCGGTCCCCGTTGGTCACCGCCACCGCGCAGTATTACTTTGGCGGCTCGGTCCCATTCACCACCGGAGCCCGCACGACGCGATGCTCCCCAACGTACGCCTATCGGCCCCCGGGGCTCGATCCGCAGTGGCGGGTGGGCTTCGCCAAACACACCGAGGTCACGCACCAACGGGTCCGCGACGACACCGTTCTGTCCCCCGACGGGCCCGGCCACACAAGCTTTCTCGCGAAGCCTGGCATCACGTACAAGGGTGGCCCCTCGCGGTGCACGACGTCCGTCTCGGTCGTCGATGCGACGTTTCAGGCGGTCGGTGCCGAGGCCAACTACAACATCCACCCGAGTTACTACTTGCTCGCCAAGCAGCCATCGTCGGGCACCGCGCCGCATCGCGTCGAGATCCCCGTGCGCGCGGTGACGTTCGCTGGCAAGCGGTCGGCAGGCAAAGCGGTCAACGTCCGGCTCACCCGTCGCTACAACGCGCGAAAATACGAGAAAATCTCGGGCAAGCTGGTTGCAACGGGATGGGAGACCAAAACCGAAACGCTGCCGGTCTGCTCGGTGACGACCACGGAATCGGGCGACGATCCGACATGCGACTTCGGCGACCTCGAGTTCGGTAGCTACAAAGCCGAGGTGTTGGCGACGCGCACGGGCTACCGGCCGACCGTGGAGACGTGGTTCTATGTCAGCGAAAAGAGCCGCGACTGGCGCTCGTGGGCGAACCCTAAGTCGACGGAGCTCGAGATCGGCATGGGACCGGGCGACCCCGAGCCAGGCGAGACCGTGAGCGTCGTCGTGAGCTCGCCGACCGCCAGCGGCGAGGGGCAGCTCATGCTCTTGGCCGGCGGCGTGCGCGAGGTGAGGCAGTTCGTGCTCGAGGATCACGTCGCAAAGGTTGAGTTCAAAGTGGACGACGCCTGGGTTCCTTCAGCGCAGATCCGGGCGTTGTTGCCTGTGCCGGGGAAGCCTGCGAGGCTGTTGCAGGCTTCTCGGTCGGTGCGTGTTGGCACGGATCACCGAATCCTGCAGGTCGCTGTCGACGCTCCCGCCATGGCTGGGCCTGGCGAGGCGCTGCCAATCACCGTGACCGTCCGCGACGATAGTGGCGATCCGATCCGAGCCAACGTCACGCTGTGGGCCGTCGACGAGGCCGTGCTCTCGCTGCGTCGCTTTGAGCTGCCGGACCTGGTCGGCACGTTCGCGCAGCCGCGTCCCCCTGGTGCGAGCGTGCTGGATTCATACCGGTATGGCGTGCGGCCGTTCGTCGTGGGCACGGACTCGTACTCACCGTTGTACTGGGGCCCTGGCGATTGGGTCGACCGCCTGGGCCACGGATCCGGGTATGGTCGCGGGTCCGGGGCTGGGTTTAGCGGTCGCGGCAAGCGTGTGCCCAGAGTGCGGCAAGCGAAGGCGGCGACCGACGAGAGTCGGCAGCGTTTCGAGACGACGCCAATCTACATCGGCGACGCAGTCACCGACGACAACGGCGAGGTGACCCTCGAGGGCCGACTCCCCGACAATCTCACCACGTTTCGGATCACCGCCATCGCCTCAGCGAAACTGCGGGGCAAGAAAACCGGGCCCACAACGAGCGTCGGTCGGTTCGGGAGCTCGGATGCACGCACGTTGGTCTCCAAGTCCCTCGTCGTTCGTGCCGCGGCGCCGCGGGGGCTGCGGCCGGGCGACCAGGCCGAAATTGGCCTGATCGTCGACGATCGCTCCGGCAAGGGTGGGACGCTGACGGTGGAACTGTCGGCAGACCACCCGGCACTGGCCATCATCGGCAAGGCCAAGGTCACGGTGGTGCTTGCCGCCGGGGCTCAGGTGCGGGTGCCTGTCCAGGTACGGGCGGACAAGGTCGCTGCGACGAAGATCCACGCCAAAGCTACCCTCCGAACCAAAGGCGGCGCTCGTTTCCGGGATGCATTGATCCTGCCGGTCCCGATCGAACCACCCGCAACGGCCGTCGAGCGGGTCGCAGTCTACGGAGATCTGGCCACGGATGCGGCGGGCGCTCTTCCGTTGGCGATACCCCAGGACGCGCTGCCCTCCCACGGCGGATTGGCCGTGTCGATGAGCTCGACACTGCTGGGCGGCCTCCAGGATTCGGTGCACTATCTCGTGGAGTACCCGCACGGCTGCGTCGAGCAGACATCGAGCCGCTTGCTGCCGCTGGCCGGCGTGGGTCCGCTGGCCGAGGTCTTTCCGCTGGGCTTGGACGACAGCCCCGGTGAGTTCATCGCGGCCGGCGTCCAGCGCTTGCAGAGCATGCAGACCTCCAGTGGTGGCTTCGCATATTGGCCGGGGTCCGACACCCCGCATCCCTACGCTTCGGCGTACGCGACTTGGGTGCTCGGGCGGCTCGTGGCAGCCGGGTACACAGTCCGCTCGGCAACGATGGAGCGCGCCCGGGCGTACCTACTCACCGTTGCGACACAATGGGCCAAGCCGGAGGCGCCCGCGCTCGGCCAGGACATTTCGCTGACGACTGCCCTGCACGTGCTGTCGGAGGCTGGTATGGCGCCCGCGGACCTCGTGGACGGCCTGTACGAGCGCCATCAGCGGCTTCCACTGTTCGCCAAGGCGCTGCTCATGCTGACGCTGGCCAACGGCCCTGCTGCCGAGCCGGGGGCCAAGGGCGATCCGCGGATCGCAACGTTACGGGGCGAGATCGTTGGCTTTGTGGATCTGCGCAACGACAGCGCTCGCATCGAGACCGACGGTGGGCACTGGACCCGTTACTTCGACAGCGACACCCGGACGTCGGCGCTGTTCATGATGGCGCTACTCGAGACTACGCCCAACGATCCACTGGTGCCCAAGCTCGCGCGCGGGCTCATGGCGGCGCAGCGTGGCGGTCGATGGGCGAACACGCAGGAGAACGCGTACGCCATCGTGGCCATGGCTCGGTACGCCGCGGTGTACGAGGCGGAGACGCCCGACTTCGAGGGGCGGATCTGGTTGGGGAACAAAGCCCTCGTTGCCCAGCGCTTTGCCGGCCGGGAGATGGAGGCCAAAGACGCGACTGTGCCCATGGCCAAACTGCTGGGCGTCGCGGCTCAGTCCGACAACCCCACCCTGCTGCTGCAGCGTGCGGGCGTCGGTCGGATGTACTACCGCGTGGGGTTGGAGTGGGCACCCAAGAACCCATCCCCGGAGGCGAGCGCACAGGGAATCCAGCTGACCCGGAGCATTCGGCTCATCGACGGCATTGTGGCGCCGGGCAACGTGCCCGAGGCCGGGGAGTTGGTGGCGGTTGACCTGATGATCGAGACGCGGTCCGACATGTCGTTCGTTGCGATCGACCTGCCGCTGCCCTCGGGCCTCGAGGCAGTCGCGATGAATCTTGGCAAGGGGCGCGTGGCGATGAAGCTTCCGGGACGACGCGGATCGTGGGTGACTCACCAAGAGAACCGCGCCGATCGAGTCACGGTCTATGTGGATGCGCTGTCGGCTGGGGAGTACAAGACGACCGTGTTCTTGCGGGCGACTGCGGCGGGGGACTATCAATGGCCGGCCGCGACCGCGGAGATGATGTACTACCCGGAAGTGTACGGGCGGAGTAGGAGCGGCCGTTTGACGGTCCGCTGAGCGACGCACCATCGGCCAGAAACCGGACACCGACGCCCGGTCGCTGACCATGATGCCGCTTGCAGGCCCCACTTTGGCTCATCGCCTTCTCTGACATACGTAGGCCGGCCGGCGGGCAGGCGTCTGGATGGCTGGAAACTCTGTGACAAGGATCCGTGACGACCAAGCTGTCCCTTCTGAGACTGCTGCCTTGACTGTAGGTTTTCTTCCGCTCTACTTTCCGCTGCGGTGTCTTGCTGGAAAAACCTTGTGGCCGTTGCGGTGCTCGTCGGGGGGTGTTCGACAACCGAATCCGCAACTGTGTTGCTCGACGTCAGCGGTGTTGACCTCGAGCCCTCTCTTGCCGGAGTCGCGGGGTTGCAGACTGGACGTGAGGCGATAGTGCTCGATGTCTCGCTCATGAACGTCTCCAACGGGCAGACTCTGCTCTCTGCGCCGTTGTTCTCCGTGGAGACGGACTCCGGCGTTGAGATCCTTGGCTCCGTTCTGACTGACCTGCTCGAAGGGGGCTGTCGGGCCGATGCATCGGTGCCAAAGGGGCGCGAGACGTTCTGTTCCCTGGTGTTCGAGATGCCAGAGAATACGCTCCCGCTGGTTCTGAACTACCAGCTCGAGGGCGGAGAGCAGGTCTCCACAGATATCGAGATCTGCCAGCCCGAGACGATCCTTTGCGGACGGAGTTGCCATGACCTCAGCTCTGACGAACAACACTGCGGAGTGTGTCTGAATGAGGTGCCCGTCGGCGGCATCTGTGAGAACGGAGTCCCACGGTGTATTTCCGAGTTTGGTGCGGACTGCGACGGGCAGTGTGTCGACCTTCGGACCAGCGGGCAGCACTGCGGCGCCTGCGACTCACCGGTTCCTCAATGGGGGCACTGTGAGGACGGCGTTGCGACGTGCACCCAAGAAGGGCGTGTCGACTGCGACGGTGTCTGCGTGGACCTCTCCTCGGACGTCGGAAACTGTGGGTCGTGCGGTACGTCCACCGACGGGGTGGCCTGCGTCGATGGTGTTCCCGGGTGCGTCGCAGGACAGCATCGCTGCGACGACGGCTGCGTGTCGATCTCCGACCCGGACAACTGCGGCGAATGTGGCGTCTCCGTCTCCGATATCGACAACGATGCGGCCGCTTGTCTCGACGGCGTACTCACGTGCCCGGCCGATGTGCCCGACTTGTGTTCCACGACGTGCGTGAACTTGGACACCGACACAACGAACTGCGGAGAGTGCGGGCGGTCGTGCCCCGGTTCCGGGGAGTGCGATGGCGCCGGAACCTGCGTTCTCGATCACACGTCCAATGGCTCCGGTAGCTGTAACGACTTCTGTGAGGACAGAGGTTATGCATGCTCCGGCGCCGCCCGGGTCTGTACGGTGACCACGGAGGTGTCTTGCGACGAGACGTTCACCAACCCGAGCTGTGAGCGTCGCTGTCTGTGTACCTTGTGACCAGCGCCCTGGTTGCCAGGAGGTGGTCGCGCCCGGGAAACCTACTTGCGGTTGAACAATTCCCGCCGGTCTCTGGAACGCTCAGGGGGCCTTCCGAACTCTTGCGCATCCGATCACAAACGCCAGGTTGAGCAAGCTGATAGCCCCGCCCGACACGAAGAGCAGGCTGTCGCCTCGATCGAGCGAGCCGTCGACAGCGGCGATCAGGCCGACAACGGTCGTCAGTCCCGCGACGATGAACAGTCGTCCGCTGCTCAGGCCTCGGCATGGGCCGAGGGCATCAATGACCACATGGAGACTGAGCCCAGCGAAGAGCAGCGAGAGTGCCGCGCCGATCCAGGCGAAGGGAATCGCCGCGCCGAAGGAGACCAGGACGATGACCTTGTCGGTATCGTCCATGGGGCCGCGCAGCCAACTCACCAGCCCAAACGCGCCGAAGGAGAACAGCGCGACGCCGACCAGCCCGGCAAGAACTCCAATCGCTCGGAGGGCTCTGGAGATCACGACCTCTCCCACCCCGCAACTGTAGCGCGGGCCGAGCGCGGCTTGAGGAAATTGCTTGCCGGTCTGCCGGCCGGAGCACGTCGGGCCCCTAGCCTAGGCTCCCCTCGACGAACGCCTTGTTGCTGCGCAACAGCGCCTGGAAGCCCGACTGCATGCGGCGCCTCATCATCGGCTTGAGAAGGTGCAACAGGAGCCCTCGGGGGGTGAACGACATGCGCATCTCCAGCCGCGTTTGCTCGTTCGTGTCGGTCTCGAACAAGAAATCGGCACGGGCATGGGAGATCGGAAGACTGGTCCGTTTGAACTCGACGCCGAGCTTCTCTCGCGGGCGCCACTCCACGATCCTCTCCTCGATATCGTTTTTTCCATCGGCGAGTTCACATCTTCGCACGGCACCGACGCCACAACGGATTGAGCTGGTGAGGATCGTCGTCCGCAAGACATCTTTGTGGAATTTGTCGATGCCGCCGAAGTCAGCCCAAGACTCCCAGACAGCTTGCAACGGAGCCGCTACGGTCTCGAAGACAACGATGTCGGGGTTCTTCATTGGGCCCCCGGAAAGAGCAGGGTGAGTGCGACCGCGTAGAGTCCGAACTGGATCGCGAGGTACAGCGTCTCCATGAGGATGAAGGCCGCCGCGTCGGGGACGTTTCGTTTGGCGACCAGGGCTAGGACATGGGACGTCCAGAAGAAAAGTCCCAAGAGTCCGACGAATTGAAGGGCTCGTGTCGCGCCGGCACTCCCGGTGTGAAACAGCGGGTAGATCAGAGCCAGGGCGAATCCTTGAATCACGATGGTCGCCAGACCCACTGGGATGTTTGGATTCCCCTCGAAGTAGCCGAAGCGTTCGTACTTGTCTTTGAACAACCCGACGTGCCACCCCAACGCGAGCGGGAAGGCGAGCAGAATGTAGCTCACCGTGGACAGCAAAACCTTCAGCACCGCGCAACCTCGTCTGCGCGGGTGTAGGGGACCACGATCATCACGTGGGATTGGAGCCCGACACGTCACGCTCGTTGCGGGAGTTCGGGCTCCGCATGAGAAGTCTCTCCGCGAGTAGCGTGGCGCAGCCTTCCGCCTGGCTCGGC
>Ga0316204_10003129_pt1 | contig 34353 bp, 30 predicted proteins | sample 6monrhotite_MG_2_FD_205661 | JGI IMG/M metagenome (GOLD analysis project Ga0316204, IMG submission 205661) | Microbial mat bacterial communities from mineral coupon in-situ incubated in ocean water Damariscotta River, Maine, United States -... | ecosystem: Environmental > Aquatic > Marine >... | reverse complement strand
TCATTTTTAAGTGCAGGTTCAGATTGCATTTTCTGTAAAAATGCCTTGAGTTGATCTAAAGCCATATTTGAAACTCCTATTCTCGTTATATGCTCATATACTAACAGGAAAACCATTACAGGCTTCAATAAAATTATCTAGAAATTAGACTTATTTTGACATCAGCCTCCCAACTTCCCCCTCTTTACAGTAATTTGATTGCCTTTAGGCGTTACAAATACCCTTTCAATGAGCAGATCTTCCCAAACGACTATTCTCTCTAATTTTCCACGAACCTAATAGTGATGTTCACCACGCCATTTGTAACCATCCATCCTCATTATTGACCATACGTCGCAAACACAAGCAAGGCCACACAATCTAACCGATGATTATTCACACACATAATGCAAAAGGAAATAAAATAAAAAAGCACCTAATCCTATTACTAATTTTATACCATGCTTTTATCACTACTGCCTTAGCAGTAGAAAATAGATCGCTTAGCGAAGCTCAACATGAGTGAGGACACCCATCAAATATCAAGCTCAAAATCACAAACACTGCAGCGGGAATTGACCAAATTAGAATTCAAGCGATTTGAAAGTTAATACGATTAACAATGGATATTAAAAGATTGCTAAAAAAACTGGAACATACAAATTTACAATTGGATTTTTAAGAAATACCACATCAAAATAGCAAATGGATTGCTATTTTTAGTAGCGATTTTATAGATAAACGAGACGTGATATTTTAGTGTGCTTTACAAATTTTCGTTGAGTGTTTTTAATGAATTTTTGCAATTGTTTTTTAGCCCCAATCACGATTGGTAGAGCAATATCATTTTCTTTTCCGCCAGCATTAGCGAAAAATTGTTCTGGATTTAATAATAAACGTTCTAATATACCAGATCAGGCCAACAGTATTAGTGCAACGCCTATCACCATAATCAGAACGGATGAAAAATTTCTAAGTAAGCCTTTCTCATGAAAAAACCAAAAACCATAAAGAATACCAAATAAAAGACTAGTGCGCTTAACCGCTATCATATAGGCCGCTTCAATTTTGGAAATAGCGAGAAAATGGGTAACTACCATCACCGACATTAAACTGCCTATCAGTAAATGCCAACCGGGATTAATGGTTAAAACTTTTAGTGCTTTTGGCCGAAAAATGATAACTAATAAAATTGTCGCAATAGCGAGTGAGATAAAATAAAAAGCGCCAAAGTTCATTGGACCTGTATATTGCATGGCTGCTTTAGTACCAACGGAAGTCAGACTATATATCACAGCTACCATCAACATTCTTCTTGAACCCTGTTGTCGGGATATGGCTCGTAACGGTTCTAGCCAATGGTTTTCACCATTCTCCCGAAGCCGCTCAATATTCAACAAATAGGTTCCTATTACAACAAGTAAAATTCCACTTGCGCCGACAATAGAAACTTGTTCACCTAAAACCAACCATCCAGTAAGAATACTAAGAACCGGTGTAAATGCAAGATAGGGTAAAGTTTGTGATAAGGGAGCATCTCGAATTGCTTGCATATAAAGTAACATTGCTACCATTTCTAATGGCACAAGCACTGCGATCCACAGCCAAAACTCTATCGCTAAATTTGTAGGGAGAGGATATGCCAATAAAAAAGGTGCTAATAATACTCCAGGCACAACAAAACGTACTAATAATAGAGCCCAGCCAGAGTAGCCTGTCAGATGTTTTTTTGTTAATGCATCGGCAGTTGCCAGGCTGAACGCACAAAGCAAAGAAAGAGAAAACCAATCCACTGAATTTGCTATTATATTATCGTTTCATAGCCAGTGTTAATCCATCACCAATGGGTACTATTGATAAATCTATACGTTCGTCAGATTTCAGTTTTTTATTCAAGTTACGAATAGCTTGAGTATCTTCATCCTGTTGAGCTTCATCGACAACAGAGCCTCCCCAAAAGACATTATCAATAGCAATAATTCCACCCGGCCTCACAAGTGCCAAACAAGCTTCATAATAGTTGTCGTAGTTAGCTTTATCAGCATCAATAAAAGCGAAATCAAAACAACGCTTTTTTTCGCTCAATAACTGCTTTAATGAATCGACAGCTGGCGCTAATTTCAATTCTATTTTATGGGAGATACCTGCCTTATCCCAATAGCGTTTTCCCATGCTCGTCCATTCTTCACTCACATCACAACATGTGATTTTGCATTCGTCGTGCGTCGCGAGCGCCATAGCTAAAGCACTGTATCCGGTAAAAGTACCAATCTCTATAATATTTCGAGCATCTATTAATTTCACTAAGAACGCCATAAACTGCGCCTGATCTGAGGATATCTGCATAGCAGACATTTCAAGCGCTGAGGTTTCCTGTCGTAACTCTCGCATAACATCGGTTTCACGCGACCATGAATCCACCATATAACTATATAACTGGTCACTCATAGAAGTTATCGTTTTTAGCATGGTTTTACCTTATGAATTGGTTTGAGTAATTTCTGTTTTCGCCTGCTTTAGTAGCTCAATAAATTGTTGCGGCGTTCCATTCGTTCGATGGATTTGTTCAACTTTTCCTGTTGCCGAATCTACAAGGAAAAATGAAGGGTAACCAATAACACCGTATTCTTCGGCTAGCTTATTTTCCAGCTGCCCTTTTTCCGGATTAATTTTTACTGGATGCATATCCGCGAAATGTGCAGATACATCGGGTTTAGCCAATACTTCTTCACGAAGATATTTACAATTTTCACACCAGTCTGTGTAGAAAAATAAAGCGATCGGATTTCCTGATTCGTGCTGATCCCGGTTTGCTTTGACATATCCCTCAATGCCTTTCCCCCATTCGTTGAGTGAAACATCCAATGCAAATTTAGATAACTGCATCGTTATGAAGCCCAAAGATAAAACAATAATCACCATAGACAGAGCAAATTTTTGTAATCGAGTTAGTAACATCAGTCCATTTCCATTTGTTGAGAATGCTAATTACAATGAATTAGTATATTCATGATTAAATGATTTAGTTGGTTTGCAGTATAACAAAACATAACGTGCTGCTAGAGATTTTATTTACTGGAAATCAATACATAAATCTCATGCATTAACAATGACACAAGTGATCATAGGGTTTCTTTTTCCTCATTAGCAATATTAAAATTTAATCAAAAAAAAAACGCTTAGGAACATATCTTATTGTTTCAATTTTCAGCGTTCAAATTCATGTCTTCATCTGTAGAGCTATAAATCCTACCCCCTCTCAGATCCTAATTATTTCCATTCATCGCTTTAAACTACACTTCGTCGCATTTCGATGCAAACACATCTATTCCATTTTATGCTAACAATTGTTTCTTTATGTGATTAGTGAGATACAAAGTGAAAATTTTAAGTTCATTGTTGTTCTTTATCTATCTCCAGGTTTTTTCCTTAATGAATACCGCCTATGCCGAGCAAACAAAAGTAATGGCATTACCCTTTGCAGGAGTAGGCTATACAAAAAGTAAGGATCAAGATGGGTTTGGAGCTCACATAGGAGCAAGATTTTTAATGGCCGCAAACGGTCGACAACGATTTGGGATAGAAATAAGTCAACTTGATCTTTACGCGTTGGATAATTCCGCGCCTTCGACTAAATATACCGCTATTGGTATTGTCGTTGAACAAACACTATGGGATTGGTTTTTAATGTCGATCGGAACCATCGGCTATATAAGCACAGAAGCACATTCTTCAAACCCTTTCGGCATACGGACCAATTTGGGTTGGGAGGGTGGAAAACAGCAAGATCAATTAAGACCATTTGTAGTTTATCGTGCTGATTATATTTTCGACAGTGCTAATACACGCGTAAATTCCATCAGCTCAGGGATAAGAATGAGTTTCTAATATCCACGTTCTGCATCCCTCTTCATCTAACCCCAAACATTTCAAATCAATTCGATATAAAATTGTTTAATTGCTTTATCCTAAAAATCATAACTATTCAGCATATGAGCAGCGAACACTAAATCCCGATGCTTATTTACGCAATAATGAATAGTTGCAAAAAATCATAATTATTTGAGTTAACAAATATTTTGACCTATTATGAAACCCTAATATTATGATTATGAGGGAATTACAATGCGCAAATCCATTATCGCTTTTTCAATATTGCTGGGTGTATCTAGTATGAACACCCAAGCAGAAGGATGGGAGTTTCTGGCGGGCACCAAGCAAGGATATAAAGCAGAGCCAATTGCTTCATTGATGTTTGGACAGATGGACTTTGATGGCAGCGACAGCTCCATTGTCGGTGTTGAGTTATCGTTAAACTGCCCTCTCCTACAACCACCAACCAACAGAATTCGTCAACAGGCGAGCATTACTTCTTACGATGATAGCGGTTTTGAAGTAATCAATTTCGAAATTAATCCACACTATGTCGTCGAAGTTGCTAAAAACCTGGAAGTTGGTGGTGGACCAGGTCTCGGGTATTTGTATTCTGATGATACTGCAGACCGATTTGCCTTCAATCTTGGCGCGAGCATTCATTACACAGGCCTTCCTGTATTCCTTGGCGCTGAAGTGCGAACGCAATTTACGACTGAAGACAACGGTGAAGATATGAACAATAACCGTATGGCTGTCAAAATAGGCTACGCATTCTAGTTTTGATTATATAAATACATTTGAAATATTGGCTCTCTTACAGAGCCAATATTTTTACTGGATATGAGACTATATTGATCAATATCAAAATACCGCTAATACTGAGGTGTAAAAGCGGCATCTCATCATGAAAAACGCTATTGACTAAGCAGCACCTGATTCCAATTGAGCGCTTTGCTCTGCAATTTTTTCAACACCCTCAACTTTATCTTTCAATGCACTATTCATTGTATTGAAGTTTGCTAACACGCTGCCTTTCAACAAGGGCCATGTGAGATAAAGTAGTATACCGCTAAACTTCTCTCCTTGACTAAATCGCGTACGATTTTTACCGATAGATTCAACACGGAAATAATGCTCGCCATCGAGTATTCTCGGTTCCAATGTTTGACCCAGCCAAATCATCTCTCTGCGATTAACAATCGTTTTTACTTTTAAGTTAAAGTCCATCGATTGCTTAAACGGCAAGGCAACGGTGACTTTAATTTTTTCGCCTTCCTTCGCATTACCATCGACATTGGTTAAGAAAGGATTCCACTCACCGTACTGATCAAAATCAACCAATGCATCCCATACATCTTTCGCTGGTGCATCAATTTCAATCGATGTACTCAGTTTATCGTGAGTATGCAGGCCTGCAACAAAAAGAAGAGCAACAGCAAAAACAACTAATAGAATAAGTAATGTCAAAGTACTTCCTCCCAAAGTAATGTACGACAATGATGATAAATCGCTTAGCTATATTCGCAGTCTGTTTGTAATTTTTGTCGTACTACAACATCATCACGTCGAATAATTTTCATTAATAACAAAGAAGATACAATTATCCTCTTTAGTGATTATAGTACATAAAAACAAAGTAAAGCGATGAGGCATTCTAATTTTGAGATTTTCACTCTCAGCATCATAAGCCTTAACTTACACATGAAAATTTGAAGGCAGAATTTAACATTCTTTTTTTAATTACCTTTAACCCAGATAATTTATGAATCATTCGGGTTAAGTAATAATAATGATGCATTCCATTTTTCATATTTGTATCAATAAAAATAATACAAGACATACAACGAAGAAAAATCGCCATGCAACAGCGGACACATTAACAATCTCAAAATTTCATTATTCGCCTCTAAACACGAAGTTATCTCTTAAGTAGCCAGTGACTTAAAACTCTATTGATTGTTTGACGCGTCACCCCTGAAGCTTGCTTATTAGGAGCAATATCAATAGAGGTTTTGGGGGCAGAAGCGAGCTTTTGATATCATAGGAAAACACTGACCTAAAAAAAAACGATATTACTGCTGGGATAAATTTTAATATTGTAAAATAAGTGTAATGTTTCACTTGATATTTTTGAAAACTCTGCAGCCATAGCATAAAACAAAGTCTTTTATTCACAGCTGAAATCGCTTGACATTTTCGTATAATAAATCTTCGATAAAGTTCGTATTAAATACAACTAGTTAGAGATTATTTTTGATAATCAATGAGTTACAGGATATATCAAAAAATAGACAATTTAATATGAAGCCAGTAGATTCGTGGCTTTGAGGGAGTTACTCAAAAGTAATCCACAAAGTTATCCACAGCTTTTGTGGATAACAAACTTCACCCCGTAAAACTCATAGTTGGATAAAATTCGTCCGTCTCCTTCTTGCTTCGAAACATAATGGTAGTATCCAACTGACTTTTCTTGTTTAAATTATAATCTCCCTGTCTTTTGTAGTGAGCGCAACCAGATAGAGTTTCCAAAAGTGCGAACCGCAATCGATGTTATGCACATTAAAAAATGCTTGACATTCTTGTAATAAATATTTCATTAAAGTTTATATTAATTTTAATGACTTAGGTAATATTTTTATTTATCAATGACTTACAAACGATCTAAAAATAGTCATTTTAATACGAAGCCAGTGAATCCGCTGCTTTAAGGCAGTTACTCAAAAGTAATCCACAGAGTTATCCACAGCTTTTGTGGATAAAAAAGTGTACCAATATAGAGCAAGTTTGTTTGCCCAAGAACACAGTTACTCACTTAAGCAGTTGGCAAGTAACGGTAGATGAGAACCTTCAAACCTTTTCCTGGTTCCGCCTCTTCAAACACTACTGGTGGTTTTATCGATTTGATGAATTTACAATCTGGGCATTCTTCATCTACCAAATCGAATAAAAACTGTTCCGTTAATTCAGGAGAATTAAGACACAACACTAATTCACTACCGGGATTCATCCATTGCGGAATTCTCGATATGATTTTTTTATAGTCGCGTTTAATATCCACACTACCCTTCTGATAAGAAGGTGGATCACATATCATCAAGTCATAAGGAGCATATTTTTTTATGCGACTGTATGAGTTAAAAATGTTCACGCCCTCAAATGTCACCCGCTTAGTATCCTGACTGTTCAATCGATGGTTTTCTCGCCCTCGGCTTAAAACACCTTTATTGTTATCCACATTCACCACATGACTCGCACCACCGGCTATCGCAGCAACAGAAAATGCACAGGTATAGGCAAAGAGATTAAGAACTCGTCGATTGTGAGAATGTTGTTTTACCCACTCTCTGCCATTTCTTATATCCAGAAACAAGCCAATGTTTTGCGCTTGTCCGAGTTGAATATGATATTTGAGGCCAAGCTCTTCGGTAACTGTTTCTGTCACCTCATCCCCGAGCAATAATTCAATGGGCGCTTTTGCTCGACAACGATATTGAACCTGCACCGATCGACTAGCAGGAATGTTTACTTTCAGTTGGTCAGCAATATCAAGCAATCGTTCTTTTGATTCCTCTTTGTATACCGTAATCAGAACAACAGGAGGGAGCCAGTCAATATTAATATGCTCCCAACCTTGATAGGCATGACCACGCCCATGAAATAATCGCTGGCACTGATCAATAGTGTTTTGCAGTAAGGGAAAATCAATCCAGGTCTGTAGCGCTTCTGTCATGTGAGTCTTATTACGAATAATTATAAAGCGGCGTATTTTATCATCAACGACTGCATCGAAGGTGTTTAATTATTTAAAGCCGTTTATACTACGATCAAACTATTCTTTCACTCATCCAGATAAACTCACGAATCCCCAATGACAGCCAAAGTTTTATTACTCACACCACCGTTTACACAACTAAACACACCCTACCCTGCAACCGCTTATCTCAAAGGATTTTTAAACCTTAAAAACATAGCAAGCGCTCAAGCTGATTTGGGTATTGAGGTAATCAACGCCATCTTTTCAAAACAGGGCTTATCAGAGATCTTCGCCGAGATAGCTTCAAACGACCAAGAGATCTCTGACAATGCACAACGTATCGTTTCTCTGCATGAAGACTACATAAGCACCATAGATAGTGTTGTTCATTTCTTACAAGGCAATAATCCAACACTTGCACACATGATTTGTCAGGATGGGTTTCTCCCTGAGGCCAGCCGTTTCACGCAACTAGAAGATCTCGATTGGGCGTTTGGTTCCATGGGTATTCAAGATAAAGCCAAACACCTTGCCACGCTTTATTTGGAAGACATTGCTGATCTGATCACGGAATGTGTGGATGAACATTTTGGATTTAGTCGTTATGCGGAACGTTTAGGAAGATCGGCCAACAGCTTTGATGAATTACACGAATCACTGCAAAACGAATTCACCTATATTGATCATGTATTGATAAAATATTTAGCAGAACATATCTCGCGAGTAAATCTTCAGCTTGTCGCTATCTCAATCCCCTTTCCCGGTAATTTATATTCAGCATTGCGCTGTGGACAGTGGATAAAAACAAACCATCCTCATGTAACGGTAGCAATGGGCGGCGGATTTGTGAATACCGAATTACGCTCACTTTCGGATGTCCGTGTTTTTGAATTTACAGATTTTCTCACGCTTGATGATGGCGAATCTCCGATAGAACATTTACTCCAGCATCTAGACGGCTCCCGAAGTATAGATACCTTACGTCGTACATTCTGTCTGATCGATAATAAAGTCACTTACGTCGACAACAGTGATAAAAAAGACTATACACAAAGTGAAACCGGCACACCGGACTATTCGGACCTACCGCTCAAACAATACATATCCATTATCGAAACCGTTAATCCCATGCATCGCCTTTGGAGTGATGGACGCTGGAATAAACTCACTATGGCTCATGGTTGTTATTGGGGGAAATGTACGTTTTGTGATGTCTCCCTCGATTATATAAAAGTCTATCAGCCTGTCAGTGCAAAATTAATTTGCGACAGATTGGAAGAGATCATTGCACAAACCGGTGAGAATGGCTTTCATTTTGTCGACGAAGCTGCCCCACCAGCATTAATGCGTGACGTAGCTTTGGAAATACTCAGGCGAAAACTTTCCGTCTCCTGGTGGACCAATATTCGTTTTGAAAAAAGTTTTAGCCGTGAGCTTTGTCACTTACTAAAAGCATCCGGCTGTATCGCCGTATCTGGCGGATTAGAAGTCGCATCTGATCGATTACTCGAACTTATTAAAAAAGGCGTTACTGTCGCACAGGTTGCTAAAGTCTGTCGAAATTTTACAGATTCCGGTATCATGGTTCACGCTTATTTAATGTATGGTTTTCCTACCCAAACTGAGCAAGAAACCATAGATTCATTGGAAATGGTCCGACAGCTATTTGAGACAGGCGTATTGCAATCCGGATTCTGGCATCAGTTCGCAATGACGGCGCACAGCCCTGTCGGTATGTATCCCGAAAATTTCTGTGTCAAAAAAGTCGATAACAAGGTAGGAAAATTTGCTAACAACGACATCATACATATTGACTCTAGAGGTGCAGACCATGATTTATTTAGCTACGGATTAAAAAAATCCCTGTTCAATTATATGCACAACGTTAATTTTGATCTTCCGTTGCATGAATGGTTTGATTTCAAAACACCAAAAACAAGCATAAACAAACATTATATTGAAAAGATTCTGTCTGAAAACGATGAACTAATTTTTATAAAACCAGAAGCAAAGATAATCTGGTTAGGAAACCAACCCATCGTTTCGGAGAAAACAACGATAAAAAAACGTAAAACATTCATTAAGCATGAATTACTGTTTCATGACAAAACGGCTGAATTTTCTCTGCTTGTCAATCCTGAGCTAGGACGTTGGATTGTAGAAATACTAAAACTAATCTCAGTGAAAGCTGAAAAACGCTACACCTTCAAAGCAATTATAGATCACTATGAAGCAGCAGGATTAGAGGATTTTGAATCGTTTTGGTACAACAAACCGTTTAATGAACTACTCGAGTCGGGCTTACTAGTGTTATCGTAAGCCCCAGTCATCGACAGACCTATCGATATCCCATCGAATAATTCGAATAAATTTCTGATTTTTTTGTTGTAGGGCAATATTTTATAGTCTACTATATACTGTATACATTAACAGTGTCGGTTCTTTGATGAATTTATATATTGCTGAAAAACCTAGCTTAGCTCGCGCCATTGCTGATGCGTTCCCAAAACCTCACAAAAAAGAAGATGGCTTCATTCGCTTAGAAAATGGTGATTGCGTAAGCTGGTGCATAGGTCATTTACTGGAACAAGTTGAACCGGATGTCTATGACCCCAAATATAAGCAGTGGCGTTTGGAGCATTTGCCGATCTTACCGCAACAGTGGCAATTACGACCTAAAGCAAAAACCAAAAAACAACTCACTATTCTAAAAAAACTTATTATTCAAGCTGATCAGATTATCCATGCAGGTGATCCAGACAGAGAAGGACAACTTCTGGTTGATCAAGTTATTGCCTATCACAACACGCCAGCAAGTAAACGTAATACATTGAAGCGCTGTTTAATTAGCGATATGAACCCGGCTGCTGTACGCCGTGCGCTTGATCAATTGCGGGATAATAAAGAGTTTGCGCCATTGTCGACTTCCGCGTTAGCTCGCTCGCGTGCAGATTGGCTATATGGCATTAATATGACCCGCGCCTATACCGTGCAGGGACGTAAAGTCGGTTACGATGGCGTATTATCTGTTGGTCGAGTGCAAACGCCGATTTTAGGATTGGTTGTACGGCGAGATCAGGAAATTGAATCGTTTATATCAAAACCGTTTTATGAAGTTCATGCACATCTACTCACCACCGATGGTCAATCGTTTACAGCCAAATGGAAACCGAGCGAAGCTTGTCAGCCACACATGGATGATGAGGGACGTGTGCTAGTAAAAAAGCTCGCAGAAAATGTAGTAGATCGTATCACTGACAAACCCGCAACGCTAAAGTCTGTTGAAGAAAAACTAAAATCACAAACACCACCTCTCCCTTATAATTTATCCACCTTACAAATTGACGCCGCCAAACGCTACGGCTTATCTGCACAACAGGTTTTAGACGTTTGCCAAACACTCTACGAACGTCATAAATTAATCACCTACCCTCGTTCAAGCTGTCGCCATTTACCTTTGGAACATTTTCAACGAGCAGATAAAGTGATCAGCGCAATTGCTAAAACTTGCGATAGTTTAAAATCCGCAACAAAACAAGCAGACTGCAAATTAAAAAGTCAGGCATGGAATAATAAAAAAGTAGAAGCACATCACGCTATCATACCAACAGAAAAGCATGCTGATTTGTCAAATTTGAATTCAGATGAAAAACATATCTATGAACTGCTTGCTCGCCAATATTTGTATCAATTTTTTCCGAAATATGAATATTTTGATACACGCGTAGAGATTTTGATCGAGGGCGGTTTATTCACTGCTAATGCCAAACGAACTAAGGTAATCGGTTGGAAAGCTCTGTCAGCATCTGAAAATAAAAAACTAAATAATCAACCTCATAAAACTACCACCGCTAATACAGATGCTATTAATAGCTCATTACCCGCATTATCAAACAGTGATAAATTACACTGCAAACACGGTGAACTCATAGAAAAACAGACCCAACCCCCCATGCATTTTACTGATGCCACTTTATTATCCGCCATGACTGGTATCGCCCGTTATGTAAAAGATCCTAACGTGCGAAAAGTGTTGAGAGAAACCGATGGACTTGGCACCGAAGCAACACGCGCAAGCATTATCGAATTGTTATTCAAACGTGGTTATTTAATACGACAAAAAAAATCGATTTATTCAACAGCAGCTGGAAAAGGATTGATCCAAAGCTTACCTGAAGCAGCAACAAAACCAGATATGACAGCTGAATGGGAATCTATACTAAATTCAATCTCTACTCGCCAAGGGAGTTATGAGACATTCATGGGTGGATTAACTCAATCACTTGATGCACTAATTAGTCACGTAAAAATAACACTGCCCTCTGCATTAAAAGGCGTTAAACCAGCGAAAACGGCGTTTAAAAAACGGTGGCAAAAAAAAGCGGGTGAGATAATCGTCGAACTTTAGATTCGTCCAACAGTAAGGTAATAGATAAGCAACCTATAGCCTAACTCACGTCACATTTAAACACATTAATGCAAACCTATCACACCAGCCGCATATTTAATCAAAATAATTACCCACATGTTGAGCGTTATATAAACAACATCCCATTCGCACAGTTTTTGTCAATAATTACGACATTATTTCGTAATCCACCGTATTTTCGAATACTCATAAACTGCAGGATGGGGTATGCTTTACAAATATTCAGGTAATTGGCAAATAGATAATCCAGTGAAAAGAACCATGAAAGCAGGTCAAACTAGGACCGAAACCAGGTAGGATGAATTATAAATAAGTGGGTTATACGAAAGATGTTCGCGATTCAACACGAATGTTAGACATGAATAATGGCAACGTTTTTCTTTTTTACGAAAGTTTTTCGCATGGTTAGTATTATATCCTCAGGAGGCCCGACCCAGACGGTATCCCCCTACAAATCAATATTAATATAGATATAATTCCTTAGGATTGATCATTTTTTAATATTTTATGCAAAACTCAAAAACTCATAAATAACCATGCTCCAATCATTATTAACGAGGTGTATTTTAGAACAAAATTTACACTAATGAGTTCTTATGTTTTTACCCACCAAAATAATCTTATATTCAAATATAGCAAATTAATGTATTGTTATGGTACTAAAGTAATGATTTATAGTAGCCATAAATCAAATATAAAAACAACTCAACAAAATTTACTTATTATATTGAGGAAAGGAAGTATTAATGAAAAAAAGTGCAATTGGTTTTTTATTAAGCTCTTTGTCGAGTCCACTCATCACTGATGTTAGGCTTCCGCCTGGGCACCTAAGCAGCTTTATCTTTACTAATGCAAACCAATGGAATCAAAACTAATACCAGATAAATTGTATTGAAAAATACATTTGAACTGACTCCTGCAGCTATTGATCCAGCACTGTCAATAACATACCAAAAAATCATAGCCAATATTGTAGTGTGAATAATTGATCTATTTCCCGCTTTAAGTGCCGGAACAACAATTCCACCTAGAAATATAGAAACAGCTCCCAGTAGCCCGGCTCCAATAGCTGATAGCCACATTGTGTTTTTATCAAGCGGAGCAGATAGATTGCCAACAGGCCAGTCAGCGAGATCTAGAATAAATCGAGCCGGAAAATTAAAGTCTGCGAAAGGGGCAAGTCCCCATAGAAGTGAGTAAATAGCAAAAATAATGGAAACAGCCATCAAGAAATTAGCCCGTGTATTTAGTGACATGCAAACCTCCTATAATAAAAAATAGAGATTAAAGTGTGTTGTAATACAAAACAATTACCTGTGAGGTAAATATTTTTGATAAAGGTTGAGATAATTGAGAGATGAGTAGTTCTATCGGATGTATTTTAAGAAAGTGGCGTAAACAAAGAAGATATAGTCAGCTTCAATTGTCCTTAGAGTTGGGTATTTCCAGCAAGCATGTCAGCTTTATTGAAACAGGGCGTTCTACCCCAAGCAGAGAAATGATCCTTAAAATAGGAGAGTTTTTAATTTTACCTAAGCGAGAAATAAATAGAGGATTACATTCTGCCGGTTATGCTCCTGTCTATACCGAGCTATCTATTGAGCATGAGGACTTGAAACCCGTATTTAACGCTATTGATCAAATGATTGAAAATCATATGCCTTATCCGGCTATTGTTCTGAATCAAAACTGGGATGTTGTGAAAGCAAATGACTCAGCAAAAAAATTGCTATTGGAATTGGGTTATTCTGGCCATAAAAACCTGGTTGAAGCCCTCATATCTGACAGTCCTACGACATCGAAAATCGTGAACTGGCATGAATCTGCTTTAGTTGTATTAGTGCGATTAAGGCATGAAATAAGTATACTGGGTGGATCTAGTCGATTAGAGGAGCTAGAAGAAAAGTTAACAGCATGTTTAAGTCCAAATGATGAAACTATTAATATTGGTGAAAACCAAGTCATTTTATCAACAAAGTTTAAAGTAAATGGTTATGCTCTATCATTCTTTTCAGTTATATCTCAATTAAGCACGATCCAAGATGTTACCGTTAGTGAGTTTAAAATAGAGTTGATGTTTCCATCAGATGAAAGAACAAAAGAATTTTATGGGGGAAATAAATGAGCATATTTGATGGCTTGAAGTTAACTTTTGAAAGATGAAGGCTAAATCGAATGGACGATGTATTTCAAAAAAGAAATTTCTATCACATATATTTTACAAACACCCATCTCCGTGTTTCATCAAGAAAACTTAAATAAAATCGTAGCCCAGATGGAGTTTACGTAACCCAGGCTACAACGTGAAATTTATTTTCGCAAAGACAAGTAATAGAATTTATTCATATTTTTCGCATAGTATATAAAGATACTATTGCCCGGTCCCGTATTCGCAGTGAGCAATAACAGGCTGTTGAGAAATATTATTTTTCTTGTAACCACCGGCCTGCGATCAGAACAATATTTTTCTCAAATTCTTCGGCCAAGAATTTTTAAACATTCTAACTCTAACTGCCGTCCTGAGGTCCACATGCGACAACACGCATAGACCCCAGCCTTGTTCAACATATGTGGTTGGTATTCGGAAAAGCATCAAATCAGGATCGCTAAGCACACAAGGTAGCTGAGAAATCCCCACACCCTGCTTCGCCATTTACAACATAATTCCTAAATTACTGGTGCAATCAATGACAATTTTGAGCTCTCATACATTTCTATGGATAGCTAAATTTAATTAGATCACCATTCCTTACAGTATATTTTTCATTTTAATTCATAAAATGGAAATTCAAAATTCAGCAATTATGAATTTTTTACAATTTTATTTGTAATTTCACTTCTGGTTTTTAAGTTATTCTTTTTGAAGTTTTGCTACTTGTTTTTCAAGATGCTGAATTCTGTACAAGGCGTTGATCAGAGTATTCACAAGTTCTTCATTGCTTACTTCTTCAGCTTTCTCTAAATATTCGGCAACTTTTTTCGCCCTGCCGTATCTCATTAATTCATTTTCTATAGTCATTAACTCACTCACAGTTGTTCAAAAATCATTTAATTCCCTATATACCCTAACGGTCCTTGTAATTTTTTGCCTCTAGACACACTTCGATACAAAGATCATCTTCGTATAAACAAACAATAACATTTGTTCGCATTTTGCGCACATCATGCACTATTACACCACCTTTAACTATCATTAATCATATATTGCACTTGGTTTCGCAATATCACAGAAATGAGAGTATGTATTGATAGATCATTGTGCTAAATTTACAATTTAAGTATAACAAATTTTGAATTACCAGGATTATATCTTAATCAGGAAGGTTCTTGATAGGTCAATCATGAATATCATAACTTCAATAATGAGTTGCACACCTGTTAATAAAATCATGGAAATTAGCCTAACTATACCATCAATGTGACATTTTACATCGCGAGTCCGTTGTGCATGTCGCTACCGCTCTATTGTTGCGCAACAGCCCAAGACTGTAAAAGGCCCCTTATTGGACGTTAGAGCTACAACCTGATCGTTTTTTTCTGTTCCGAAATATAGATGTACTTTCCTGGCTGCTTTTTGTATCGTTCCTTTTATCATGTTAGATCCCATACAATTAGAAATAGGAAAAATCTACAAAGCTGAGTCGGGACGTGTTCTCGCAGGTTTAATACGAATTCTCGGTGACCTTGATTTAGCTGAAGAAGCATTGCAGGATGCTTTTTTTGTCGCTATGGAAAAATGGCCAATTGAAGGCGTTCCGAAAAATCCATATTCGTGGTTAATTTCAACCGGAAAATTTAAGGCTATTGATTCAATAAGAAGAGTTGGACGCGGAAAAGAACTTGTAGCAGGAATTGTGTCCCTTGAAGAAGAGAATTCAAATTGGAGTGATATTGAGCAAATAGATTGGGAAAAGCATCTTGTTGAGGACGACCAGCTACGTTTGATATTTTACTGTTGCCATCCTTTGCTACCATTGGATTCCAGAATCGCCCTTTCTCTTCGCGAGGTTTGCGGAATGAGTACCTCAGAAATCGCCCGGGCTTATCTGCTACCCTTCGAAACGATAAAAAAAAGAATTTCCAGAGCAAAAGCACTCATAAAAGAGAAAAAAATCCCTTATGAAATTCCCTCCCAAGATGAGTTAGGCGAACGCGTGGATGCTGTTTTCCGTGTCATTTATTTAGTATTTAATGAAGGTTATTCAGCTAGCTCGGGCGAAGATCATATTCGTAAGGAGCTTACCGAAGAAGCCATTTTTTTATCCCGGAAGTTGGTGGAATTAGTCTCCACACCAGAAAGCCTGGGATTACTCGCACTGCTTCTTTTGCAGGAATCAAGGCGGGAAGCGCGGGTAACAAAAACTGGCGACATCATCGCGCTTGAGGATCAAGACCGCTCCCTTTGGGATCAAAAATTAATTCGGGAAGGTGTGCAGTTAATTCAAACCGCCGTAATGTCTGGCCGGCTTGGCCCTTATACACTCCAGGCAGCAATAGCGTCGGTTCACGCGCTTGCGGATTCAGTTCAAAATACTCAATGGGAGTTAATTGTCGGTTATTACGACATGCTATTCTCTATTAATCCTTCTCCAGTAGTGGAATTAAACAGGGCCATCGCGGTTGGAATGCATGAAGGTCCAAAGGCGGGTCTTGATATCATTGATCGTCTATTAAAAATTAAAAAACTTAATGCCTACCATATAATCTACGCTGTTCAAGCGGATTTCTATAAAAAATTAGGGTTAATAGATAAGGCTATCAACGCTTATCAGCAGGCCATCGAATTGGTACGCCAGGAACCCGAAAAAAGATACTTAAAGAAACAACTTTCTGAAATTTTATAATTATTTTTCCAAGCATTGTCCCTTTCGGCCAATCTTATTCGACTATTATATGAATGAGACAAAACGTCACGTTCGACTAAATATCTACCAATAACTTATCAACAGCGGTAATAATTCAATAGCTGCCGCAAACACATGCAAAGGAGACTAGACAGTGCATTTTTTTATTTATTTCACTATGACCGAAAGCGAACCCATGAACCCTCCCTCCCCTGAAGGAATGGCTAAAATGGGAAAATTTATGGAGAAATCCTTTAGCTCCGGAAAAATCGTTGCCACGGGCAAACTTCCGCGGGAGGTCACCAATGTTCAATTAGAACAGGGGGAATTTTCTATTTCGGACGGTCCCTTTATTGAAGGCAAAGAACTTATTCCCGGCTTTACAGTAATAAGTGCCGATTCCAAACAAGAAGCAATCGAATGGGCAAAAGAATTGCGAGAATGTATGGGAGATGGCACGCTCAAAATGGCCCAGCTTGCGGGAACAAGTCAGGATGATATGAAAATGAAACCGGCGTCATAAACTGAAGAGCCGATTCATTCTGAAAAGATCAACGTGGGAGACGCTGGTTAACGGCAAAAAAATCGCCTACGCAATTATTAATTGATTTTTATCGTTGCTATCGTCCCCCCATTTAATTAGTGATAACAGAGGTATTATTGAGAACTACGAACTGAAATATATTACTGCGCCGGCAACTATAGCGTGGGCTAGTAATTCAATATCAAAAAAACCGGGTAATACGATTTTTTATTCACCTTTAATATAGTTCTATCAAAGAAGATTATGAACTGCACTGACCAATTGAGCGTTGATTTCACTGTTTTTCATACTACCAGACTCTACGTCAAAGTTTTCATAAAAACTTGGGATAGACAAGCTAGCTTTCACGTCCCCAGCAAAATGCTTAACTGAACCCTTCGCTGACTCAAGCACATTACGGGCTCCTCCAGGGCCTGGAGATGTGGCAAGCAACACTAGCGGTTTATTTTGAAATACTTCCCGGTTAATACGGGAGCACCAGTCAAAGAGATTTTTATAGGCTGCAGTGTAAGACCCGTTATGCTCAGCGAATGAAATAATAATTGCATCACTATCCTCTATTTTTGACAAAAATTTCTTCGCCAGAGATGGTTGCCCTACCTCTGCTTCTTTGTCTTCGCTAAATAATGGAAGCTCATAATCATTTAAGTCTAAGACTTCAACTTGAACATTGTCCAGCAACCCAGCCGCATAGGTTGCAAGTTGTTTATTGATCGATTTTTTACTACTGCTTGCTGCAAATGCCAATAATTTCATGAGGATTCCTTACAATTGTTTTTTACAGATTTCTATCTTTACAAATAATCTGAGTAGTGTTCAGTTACAACATTTGATTAGCTTGAATTAATACAAATCCAATTTTTGAATTAACTAAAAAGTTTCGCTTATTACCTAATGGCAAATCTTCATAATGTATGACCCGTGTGTTTTCATTAAACATATTTAACTTATCCTCGAGTATTTTTTGAGCAATAAATGTTTGTTCTTAACGTATGTTTATATACTACTCATTCCTAATAAGAATGTAAGCATGTTAAAATGAATACCTTCTATTCCACCTGAGAATAATGTGAGAAAAATGGATAAACTTGGGGCGATGCAAACCTTTATACGTGTTGTGCAAACGGGAAGTTTTTCTGCGGTAGCAAGAGAACAAAACACAAGCCAGGCTACAATAAGTAAGAGAATTGCTGCGCTGGAAAATTTACTCGGTGCAAAATTGCTCACAAGGAATAGCCGGGGTCATACGATGACAGAAATTGGGCAAAACTATTATGAAAGATGTAACACTATACTCGATGAAGTAGAGGAAGCTGAGACGGAGGCCTGTTCATTAATAATAGCACCTAAGGGCACGCTGAGAATTACTGCTCCCGTTGATTTTGCACGACTCTACATTTCTCCATTTGTTGCAGAGTTTCTAAGAATCTACTCAGAGATCAAGATTGACCTGACGTTAACTGACAATGTAGTGGATCTAGTTTCGGGAGGTATTGATATCGCAATCCGTATTGGTGAATTGGAAGATTCCTCATTGATTGCGAGGCGTTTATACATAACCCCACTAGTTACTGTTGCTACACCACGTTACCTTGATGCTCACCAGGAACCAAAACATCCACACGAATTGAAACAACACAACTGCCTGGTTTACAGTCTGTCATCTAAAGTTAACTTCTGGAATTTCTCTCATCACGGAAAAGAGATATCGGTTCAAGTAAATGGCAATTTTCAATCCGATAACGGAGATAGTATGGTTAGAGTACTATTAGCGGATATGGGAATTGCATTCATCCCCGATTGGCTGGCTGCCCCGTATCTTGAAGAAGGCAGTCTTCGACAAATACTGGTCGATTATACAAAACCCCTCCCTATCAATGCCATATATCCTCAGAATCGTTACGTTCCATTAAAGACCAAATGTTTTGTAGATTTTCTAACAAATAAACTGGAAGAAAATCCAATATTTAGTAAATAATTAAACTATACTCATAGCGATTGAAATTAGTTTAGTCAGTTCACAATGTATCGTTCATCTGTTTTACAGGTTAGGCAAACGAAACCTTAATATCCAATGGGAAATTAAATAAATTAATATGACAATCAATGTTACAAACCCGCCTAATGCCGAGGTGACCTGCGCAAACTGTGAAGCTTGTTGTTGCCGTTTGAAAGTTATGCTCATCACCGATACCGGAGTGCCCGATCATTTTATTGAAACCGATGAGTTCGGTGGGAGAAGCATGGCGCAGCTGGATGATGGCTGGTGTTCGGCTTTGGACCGAAACACTCTCACTTGTATGATTTACGATAAACGACCACTGATCTGCCGAGAGTTTGAGATGGGGGAATACGAATGTATTGCCGAGCGGACCGCCAATTTGTAAACCTTCCTTGCGTAAAACATACCACCAACATTCCAATTAATTATTCATCAACGGCTTTTTGGCAATGATTGTCAACGCAATGCCACTCAATACTGCAATGCCAGCAATAATTAATCGAGTATCTAATAGCTCATTGAGAACCAGTACACCCGCAAATGCAGCAATCAATGGAACTGAAAGTTGAACAGTTGCCGCTGCACTCGATGTTAACGCAGGTAGAACCCGATACCACAAAACATAACCCAGTGCAGATGCTACAGCTCCAGATATAATTGCTAGCAGTACACCAGTTAGAGAGAGATTTACTTCGCTCAAAAAGAAAAGACTAGAAAGCAGCGTTAATGGAATTGTTCCGACAAAATTCCATGTTGTATTGGCAACTGGATCTGCAGCCCCTTTTCCACGTAACGAATAAGCTCCCCAGGCAAATCCAGATACTGCCATTAACAATGCTCCCTGCCAGGAAGGTGCAGTCACTCCTGGCAACACTAAATAAACCAATCCGCAAAAAGCGACTATCATTCCTATCCAACCTAAGAAACTTGGCCTTTCTCCTTTTAATACACCAACAAATACCATCGTGAGTTGAACCATACCAAACAAAATTAAAGCACCCGTTCCGGTCGCCAGTTCGAGATATGCGAATGAAAAACAGACCGCGTAAACAAATAGCATAGCACTCGCGAAAAAATCAAATTTTATCGTTTGCTTTTCGGCACTATTATTTTTCCACCACAATAAGATAAGTAATGTTAGTGCGCCACTGACTAGACGTAGCGTCGTAAAAGATGCCGCATCAATAGCCTCTTCACCAAGAGCCATACGGCAGAGAAGAGAATTTGCCGCAAAAGCAATCATCGCAAGAACAACGATTAAGCGTATGCTCATTCTATCACCGTGCTCGAATAAGTTTATGGCTGATGGGAGTACGACAGTAAAAACATTTTATGCATCTCTCAGATATTAAAGTCTATTGACGTTAAAAAGGTGCTGGTGTTACAACTTCCATTTTCTCGCCGGTTGCGGGATTAATAAAACGTAAGCATTCAGCGTGTAGGTATAACCGATCAGAATTTTTACCATATAACCTATCACCTAAAATAGGTGCATTTAAACCATCTCTGTGTGATGCATGAACACGAAGTTGATGTGTTCGCCCTGTGTATGGATAAAAGTAGACTCTTGTTTTGCCGGCTTCCTGGAAAATAATTTCCCATTGAGTTTTGGCTTTCTTGCCATGTTTGTAACAAACAATCTGGCGCGGCCTGTCTTCCAAGTCTACTCTCAAGGGTAATTCAATCACGCCTTGATCACCATTCTCACCAAGTGACATTTCTGAGGAAAGAATGGCAACATAACGTTTCTCGACAATACGTTTGATAAATTGGCTTTGTAAAGCTTTATGAGTTTCGAGATTTTTGGCAACTAACAATAAACCGGATGTTGCCATGTCCAATCGATGAACCAATAGTGGGCCGATAGCCTCAGGGTAACGTTGTTGCATTCGTGTTAACACAGAATCTTCGACTTCTTTACCTGGCACGGAGAGCAAGCCTTCAGGTTTATTGACGACGACCAGGTTTTCATCTTCATAGACTGTATACGGCGCGTCATCATCCTTAAATGCAAATCCATGCTTGGGTGGCGCTTGAACCGATAAGCCTTTTAACATGAATGGCAGTATTGGTCGGCATTTACCACGACAGGCGGGATAAAAATGTTTATGATGCCTCACACCTTCTGATGGTTGAGCTCCCCACCAGAATTCCGCCAACGCTATCGGTGTGAGCTTATGCTCGTTCGCGTAATGTAATAGCTTTGGTGCTGCACAATCCCCTGCTCCACCTGGCGGACGATTATCTTCAAAAAACCAGCTTATCGCTTGCTTTTCACCGAGTTTATTGCTTAACGTATAAGTCGAAAAAACCTGTCGATGTAATTTTCTTGATTTATCCGCACGCGTTTTTTTAATTTTTTCAATCTTAGCGTCATAGTCTTCGACTTTCTTCTTTGCTATCGATATTTGTTCATTCCAGTATTTGTTAAATATTTTTAATTCATTTTTATCCTGCTGACTTTCAAAAGACAATTTGATCAGATGCTTTTCTTTATCAGACGAGAACTCGTCATTTTCAATCAAACGTCCAAGCTCGACTCTCAATTGATGACGTAACATTTTATTCAATTTATGCTCGGCTTTTAGCTTGTCATACTCTTCTTCATACCGTCCCTGAAGCGAAAGGAGTCTTTTTTTTAATTCACCATACTCATCGCTCTCATTTAATATCTGAATGGCTGCAGATAGCGCAGCAATTTCAGATTCACCTTGAGGTAAAAAACTGTTCCGCCCTGCTTCATCAAATACCGGAGGAACAAATCCTGATAACTGCCATTGCCCTGCCAGCATGCCAGAAAAAGCAGAAAGAAATCCAATATTGTCGTTACCGTCTTTCACAACAAGCACGCCGAACATTTTCCCTCCATCACGCGAATAAAAGTCATGCTTCCATTCAGATTGAGTTGTTAACATTTCCTGCAACTGTTCACAGGCAAGTTTAGCAATAGGGTGTGGCAAATTCGTAAACGGCGTTGGAAACTCGTTAGGCAGATCGTTTGCCGAAATCGGAATAGCAAATTCGGTGAAGTAATTCATATAACTTAATAACTAATGAGTTGAATTTGAAGGAAGCATACAAGTCATTATCGCACTTTGCGATAAAAAAAGATGCAAAGAATAAAGTAAAGATTATCTTGGGAAGCGCCATTCATAAGAATAATCAACACTTTCCAAATCAGTTAATCCTTTCCGGCTCAATATGGATAGATATGTCCGACACCTGGAATTGTTCTTCAATCAGTTTTTCTATATTATTCGCTATCTTATGTGAAGCCTCGGTTGATAATGCAGAATCAACGGTAATAATCATATCAACAGCACAAGAAGAACCAATCCAACGAGAACGAACCCTAACAACATGACAAACACCAGGAACACGCTGTATGGTTTTGCTTAATAGCGCCGGATCAACCGCAGATTGATCAACCAGCACAGGGATAACACGTTTAAAAAGAGAGTATGCCAAATAAAAGACAAAGCCAGCAACGCCTAGTGCACACAATCTATCCAGCCATATATAGCCCATTGCTGAAAGTTGCCAGCCGATTATGACAACAAGTGTTATCAACACATCGGCTAACGTATGGCTTGCATCAGCTAGCAAAAGATCAGAATTCAAACGGTTCGCCCAATATCGCTGCACAGATGAAATCGCAATATTTGCTATTAGCACAAAAACCATTAACCCCAATGCCCAAGGTTCGCTTTCAACAACCGCCTCTTCCTGACTTAAAGCATTGGATGCTAACTCAAATGAAAGAACCACCAGCAAAGAAGCCAAACCAAAAACCGCTAAAGTCTCAAATTTACGATGCCCATAAGGATGCTCACGATCAGCTGGCATCGCTGATTGGCGAACAACAATCCACGCAACAATATTATTGGAAATGTCAGTTAAAGAATGAACGGCATCCGCCAACACTGCCATTGAACCGGTTGAAAATCCGACAATCGCCTTAATGATTAACACGACGAGATTGGCAAAACCCTCTAGCAAAATAACACGCTGTACATATTTGTCGCGTAAAGTGCTATCAGCTTTTTTCATATGACTCCTTCAAATGGTCAGTAGGTTCCTGCAAAATTTAGCGATATTTGCTGTCCCATTTAATCTTTCTGCCACTTTTCGATTATTTATTATACTGACATACTACTCATTTTCTTGAAACTATTCATTCAGTATCAAACATAGACGTGATTTAAGCTTTTTTAGTAAAATATGCCATTATCAAATTCAATAACCGAACTAAGAGAACATTTCCATGGGTAGAGCCTACCAAAATCGAAAAGAATCAATGGCAAAAACATCAGATGCCAAAGCTAAAGTTTATTCCAAATACGGACGCGAGATCTATGTCTGCGCCAAAAATGGCGGTATTGATCCTGATGGTAATTTAGCCCTTCGACGTTTAATAGACAAAGCAAAAAAAGACCAGGTTCCCACCCACGTTATTGATAAGGCCATCGACAAAGCAAAAGGTGGTGGTGGAGAAGATTTTGTCACTGTACGATTTGAAGGGTTTGGTCCTGGTGGCTGCATGGTAATCATTGATTGCTTGACAGACAATAACAATCGTACCTTTGGCGACGTGCGCCAATGTTTCACCAAAACCAAAGCTAAAATAGGTGCCCAAGGTGCTGTCGCTCACATGTTTGATCACCGCGCTATCTTTCAATTTAAAGGAGATGACGAAGAAACGGTGTTGGATGCCCTAATGGAAGCGGATGTTGATGTTAGTGATATTGAATGTGAAGATGGTGTGATCACTGTACTCACACCTGCCAACGAATTTTTCAAAACAAAAAACACCCTGCTTGAAGCGATACCGGGCATTGAATTAGATGTTGATGAAATTAGTTTCATTCCTCAAGACACAAAATTAATTAGTGGTGACGATATTCCATTATTTGAAAAATTCATCGACATGCTAAATGATTGCGATGATGTCCAGGATATTTATCATAATGCGGAGATAGAGGAATAAGTTTCAATTTTTTATACACTGAACAAATTAATTAAACGCTGACAGCGTATTTTTAGATTGTTGCAATAAAGTGTTCTATACTTAAAGGAGTATAGTGACTTAATATCCTAGAAGTAAAATGTATATTATTACACTGATCTGCGCATAAGCCTACGCGCTGTGATTATGAATGCTATACGTGATAACCATGAATTTTTTTGTCATCTAGTTTTTTTGCGCAGTGCAAATTGTTCGGTACGATGAATGACGACTCTCAATAACGTCAAAACGACCGCAACATAACTGCGTATTCCCTAGCGTTGCAAAAAATATCGAAGTTAAAAGCGTTTAAACGATATTTTTTGCAACGCTAGGGAATTGTAAACGTTAGGGAGAGAGTTAATGCGAAGACAGGGAAACAGTTTTTTGATGATGCTTTTGCTAACCATCGTCTTTTATTTCTCATTGCCACTTTTATCTGTTGAAGGGTCCGCATACGCTGAAGTGTCAGCAGACAGTGTTCAAACATCTGAGCAGTCGCAAAATAAATCCAAAGATCAAAAAGAACCCAAAGATAAAAGTGTTACTTATGGAACGCTAGTATTTTTGATCTTAATTATTGCAGGTATGCTTGGATACATGTGGGGTTTACAACGTCGGTATTTCGCGGGCTGTAAGGATGAAAATCAAATGCCCCTGTTCTCACAGAGTCCTGCTGGTTTACCAACTGGCACTGTTCGCTCTATGATCGCTTTTTCAGTCGTTATCTTATCGCTCTATTTTATTTCACTCCAGGTTTTGGGAGTCGTAGAAACCACCTTTCCTGAAGCATTAGGATCACTGCTCGGCGCAGTTATCGGTTTTTATTTTGGAAGCCGCTCAAGTGGGCCAGCTGACTCAGGTATGCAAAAACAAGTTGATGAAATGAAACAGCAGCGTGACTCGGCTGTAGCTGAAAAGGATGGGGGCAAAGCCAATGAGCTGTTAAAGAAAGCGAAAAAAGGTGTATCCCTTACAAAAAAGGCGCTCAAATATTTACCTGAAGAGCAACAGAAAAAATACCAAAAATTAGTTGGGAAATTAGAACAAGGTGTGGAAGTCGCCGAAAAACTTAACAAATCGGGAATGATAAGTGATGCCGTAAATAAAGCGCAACAAACATTTAAAGATTTTGTCACCGATAATCCAATTAAAGATCTTGTTAAAAAAGCGGCTGACTCTTTTAAGCTTGCTTTGGGCGTGTCGTTACCACAAGTTGCTCTGGTTACCACTGTAGTTGGTGTTGGTGCAGGTTTGGCGGGTTTAGCCTATCAAAAATGGAAAGCACGCATATTGCACGCCCCCTTTTCTCCTGCAGAATTACCTTTGAAAACTATTGACGCCAACACAGGTTTTAGTTTATTGGTTACTAGTCCAATCTTCAAAAAAGCATTTATGCAAGAGTTACAAGATAACGACCGTCCCTTCATGCAATCGATGATTGATTTGTGTATTAAGGAATCAGATACCAATGCAATCTACACAAAATATAAAGATCATTTCGAATCACGGGAATTATTTGAACAGGGATTAATTGAGTTTCGCCACAACGCAGCGGATCGAGAATTGAAAGAGTTTATTGATGACAGTGCTTTTTCTGAAATTGGTGGATACGACGCCTTTATCAGTATGATTGATAGAATACACAATGATGACAAAGCACTTGCGGATCTTGACGCAGTGGTAACCGTCGCCGAGAATCTGCAAAACGAGGGCGAACCCGTTGTTAGTGTATTTAAAAAAGCCAGTGAGGAGTTAGAAAAATGAAGAAACTATTCCAAGTTACACTATGGTTTATATTTCTTGTCTCACTAATTGCTTGCGGATCAATATCAGAATTAAAAAACCTTAAGAGCGAACACGAAAAAGGTCACTATGCAACTGTCGTAAAAATCGACATTAAGTGTAAAGCAAGTGATAACGCCTGTAACCAATTGCATTTGATTAAAGGGGATGCCTGTTACCGACTAGGGAAACAAGAAATAGAGCCGAAAAAACATTTTGACTGCGCTATTGAGCATTTAGAGAAAGGTATAAAATTAACCAGCGAATGGAAACTTGGCGATTTAGATCTTAAACAAGATCAGTCCTATGAAAACTTGTGTGAATCATTGCGCGAAAGACAAGACATGAGTAAGGGTAGCGAAGCCGATAAATTTACTCGACGCTTACTTGAAACATCAGAAAATTTTGAGAAAGCATTACCGGGTAATTTGGCAGCAATCTATTTTAATAATGGTGCTAAGTTTACCCTGCTACGTGGCGCAATACTCTCTGCACCCGATGATGCTCAAGTTTGTGCTGCAGTAAATAGTATCTTATCAAGCTTGAAAGCAGTTAGCATTGAAGCAGCAAGCAGTAAATATGCAAACAATTTCTCTATCCTCATTGGTGATGTCGAAGCCGTGAAGCCCGCGCTTAACAATTGTCAATAAGGAATCTTTTAGGTAAATTTTTTCAGCGTATATATTTATACAAGTATCATTTTTTGCAATTTGTTTATAACTTATAATCAGAAAACACGGCGATATAAAAGATGGCATATACTCGAGCATTAAAATATCAATTACCGTTTCTTCGCGGAGAAGATGTCCTTGAATTGCAACGACGACTACATCAATTGTCGTTTGTTCAAGCCGGCCAGATAGATGGAATCTTCGGCATCAAAACGGGCGAAGCTGTAAAAAGATTTCAGCAATCTCGCGGTTTAACCGCAGACGGTATTGTCGGCCCACTAACGTGGACTGAGGCCTTCGCTGAAATAAGTAATCCAGCACGGGAAAAAATCGATCAAGCGATAAATTCACTCAAAATATCTCATAATATATTTGGTAGTGTTAATTGGTCATTGGGCAACAGCGGCATAGCTATTGAAGGGAATCCACCTGAAGACACCGGTGGTCAACCTGACACGGTGGCTCGTATTTGGCAAAATTTTGGAGATTCCATTAGCCACTGGAGTGAAAAATTTGGCGTTCCAGCAGAATTAATTGTAGCTACCATCTGCACAGAAACTCGCGGTGACCCCAGTGCAGTACGCGAAGAACCAGGATACACCTCAGATGAGGCAACTCCTAACAAAGTCTCTCCAGGCATTATGCAGACATTAATATCCACCGCACGCGGTGTTTTAGCAGACAATACAATAGACCGTGCCTGGTTGCTTACGGCTGATAATTCCATTCGAGCTGGAACTGCATACATAGCCAGCCAGTGGAAAAAAACCGATTTTGACCCTCCAAAAGTTGCTTGTGCTTATAACGCTGGTGGTGTGTATAGAAACAAAGGTGATGAAAATCGATGGAAGATGCGCCAGTACCCCATTAATTCCAGTGAACATGCCGACAGGTTTGTACGTTGGTTCAACGATTGTATACGTTATTTCTATACAATCGATACAATTCCTGATATCAGTTTTTGCTCGGTTTTAAATAATTAAATCGCTAACCAAAGAGAGAGATTAGCATAGCTATATAGGAGCTTGTCCGAGAATAGAAAGCTCCTAGGAGTCTATCTGACTATGGATGACTGCGCTTTGCACACATGGTAATTCAGAAACAAAAAAACCGCCTAACTCTATCTACATTCTCAACAAAAATTCATTAACAGCGTTCACCAGTGTAATTTCTTTTCCCTGGATACGCCCCAAGTACTCTCGCATAAAAGGCCCAACATACATGGTATTTTTTTGATGCTCCAAATACATAAGCTGAGCTAGCGGTCCGCCTGCTTCCAGAAAACCACTTTCATGAAAATCTTTTTCCGCTTGTACTTTATCATACTCAACTCTGGCAATGTTGACTTGCCACTTGCCCTGCCAAAACGTAAATTGCCCGTAAGAAGCACGCGCATCATCATCTAATGGCTGCCCAACTGAACCTGTATTTACAACAACATTACCATTGAAATTACGAATCATGGCTTTGTGTGTATGTGAAGCAACAAACAAATCTCGTGGTTCACCGAGTTTTGCAGCTAAGTCTTCTTCGCTTGTTCTGGCACTGATACCATCGCGATTGCCAATCCGTGATCCATGTGTTACATGAAACGAACTACCACCTTCAAGGTCATTAAGGTCGACATGATCGCCCCACTGTTTAATCTTATCGATCCATTCCAATCCAATTTGTTGCGCGCTCCATTGAGCAAAGCGCTGAAAGTCATATCTTTCATGATCTGGGGCATATATATTTTCTGCACAGTAAATAACAAACGATTCATGATTGCCAGCAAGCAACGTGGCATTCGGTATTTCCTCTTCCAGTATTTCAAGCACTTTTTTACTGTACGGCCCGCGATTAACCACATCGCCATTTACTATAATACGATCAGGCTGCCAGCGAAGTATGTCGTTTAACACCGCGTTAAGCGCAGGCACATTACCGTGAATATCAGACAGAACGGCTATTTTCATATTAGAATCATAAACTGATTTTCACTAGTGGGACATTATATCCTTACTTATTGCTGGCGGATGCATCTCATTACCAGTACTGTCTGGAACGATACCTGACGAGTTCATCATTTCTTCATAGCTGATAACGGTATAACCTTCAGGTAATCTAAATTTATTGTCAGGATTTGCTATATCCCTATTTATACTGATTAACTCAAACACGGTTTTACCGTATTGATTTTCTGACTTCACCGGAAATCCATGTTTACGATAACGTTGATACGATAAATGCTCTGCAACAAAACACAAATCCAATTGAGCCGGCATTGATGCGAATGTTGTATTAATTTGATACTCAGTCAAGAGTTCTAGACCTGATAAAACACTAATTAATTCACTATCAGCATTTGTTAGATATTCACTACGACAAATTTCACCATTAACTTTTAATAGATATAATTCTGTATCAAAACCATGCATGATCGGCCCCGCCCCATGACGAACAAACTCTATTGAAACACCTTCCATTTCAGGGATGTTAGGTGCTTGCCTTACCTTGTCACTTAGATTGACAATTTGCCGATCATTGTTGTTGATAGTAAATAACTGTCGCTGACTGGTTTTCACTAAAATATAACCCGGTTCGTCACCATTTTTTACATGAAGACTATTAGTATCACTCCAGAGGGTCTCCTTGATATTGTTGTTTCTAACTTCAAGTTGGACTGCTGCATATAAATTTATTGGTAATGAACATACAATCCAACAAAATATAACCTTGAATAACTTATTCAATATTATTCTCCATTTACTTTAAATGTTTTGATAACTGAATAATGTACCTGTAACGATTGGGTTTTAGATTTTATTGCGCGCTTTCTTTACCCTGCTATTTTGTCATAGATATTATGTTGTCACTCATATCTTTATATAGCTTCGGGTAATGATTTTCAAATGATTCTATTGGAGTTTTGTCGTTGTCAAACATGTATCCGTACGAGTATCTTAATTGTTGACCACCGATAATCTTATCTTTTCCAATTATCTGCACAATAATTGATAACCTACCCAAATTAACTATTCTTCCTTTAGAAATATCAAATGACTCTAATATTTTTTCACTGGGAACATCAAATGAATTATCCGTGGAATTCCTCATAATACCTTGATCTGTAATACTATAATAAAGCGACAAATTAATGTTATTGTCGTTAGTCACAAATGATACGTGTTGACTTGAATCCAATTCAACTTTACTGCCTGGGTATTTTTCTTTTAAATTTTCGATTTTATCATCGACATTTTCAAACTCCCAAGGTGATAAAACAAATGAATCCAGGACTGATTTGGTTTTTGAATCTTTGAAATCAAAATCAGTTTTAAGCCTATTACTCAACTCAAATGTTGGTGGTGTTACATGAAAAACACGCACTTCACCAATAATTATTTTTTCGTCACTAGACAATTTTTCGTTATTGATATCCCTAACATTAATGCTAGAACATGATGATACTAACAAAATCATTACTAATATTAATGTACTGCTTAGATACTTCATTTTTGTCTCTTATATTTAGTTAATTAAATTTATTTTTTTGAGTGTTGTTAATGGCCTAAAATTGCGCCTTGACCAAATCACAACCAACGTCTTACATTATTCATATATTCCTGATAGGCCTCACCAAATTTATTCAACAACGCTTTTTCTTCCCATTTTATTTGCAGCTCATTCATACTCCATATAAAAAACGGCAACATAAAAACACCAGACAAGCTACCAAAGTACACGGCAATCCCCAGTAGTGACAATAACATCCCCACATACATAGGGTTTCGTGTGTACTTATAAATTCCAACAATCACTAATGTGCTACTGTTATGTGGATATCGTGGATCCACTGTTGTTCTAACGTTGCGAAAAGCAACGCCACCAATAAAAACCATGAACGCACCAAGTACAATTAGTACAATCGCAACCAATGCATTTGAGGGGAAGTTGATTGTTGTCATTGGGTAGTATTTATCCAACAACCAGATAATAGAACCATAGATTAGGACTTGAAACACGGGAGGGATTTTAAGTTTTAACACTTCCAATTTATTTCCTAATATTTCCTGAAAAACATCACATTAGACTAGCGCGTTCTGGACAGTAGGACAATAGGCGAATTATTTTTTGCTTTTAACTAGGTTGGCACTTATCTTTTAGCAAAATTAATTCAATAATTGCAACTATAAAATTACGGCATCAATTATTAGATGCCACAATTCAACGTATTCAAGCGCGGATGAATTTACTTTGTAAGGAAAAGTGCGATAGTTAAACTCAGTGAAATCCAATACAATTATTTATTGTGTTGTAAAATTCCAGACTTCACTTTCAGATATTCCACCTTTCCCATCTTTTGCAACTACTTTCCAATAATATATGGTATCTGCTTGTAACATCGATTGTTTAGTTGATTGGGATATGTTGGTTTCGACTATGATTTTATCAACATCTTTTTCATCAGATTCTTCGTTTTGATTACAAGAGGTCAACAGTGAAAAGGCGATCAGAATAAATGCCGCATGTTTGATTTTCAATCTACTTTCTCGATGAGATGATAACATGAACGCTAAAACCGCAGGTAAAAATCCAATTAAACTAATATTGAGCGCGATTAAACTTGGCGTCGTATTCTGTGGCTCGCAGTTATCGAAGGACTCGGTAGTACAAACATAAAGCTCGTAATTTATTTCATCGCCATTTGGATCCGTTGATGGCTTCCATTGAAATGAAGTATCTAGTGCGACGGCTTCAGAACCATTTAGGGGAAAAACTAGCTCAGGCGTTGACGGCGAAAGACTGATATCTATTTTAGCTACTTCATTTTGAGCTAATGGAATAACACCATCATCTTCTGCAAAGAGATATAAATCATAAGATTTATTGATACCAAGGTTTTTAATTTCTACAATCAACAACTCGTTGACGTTTGTTACATTCACCTGACCACTGTCAATAAAATCATGTTTCAATTTTCCGGCATTGTTTAAATCGCCAATCGTTGGAGCGCTCTCTCCTTCTCCAACAACTGCATAAAACACAGTTCCTACGCGATCAACTTTGACTTCCAACTTAAACACATTATCCTTCCCCACACTCACTTTTGGATATTCCTCGATAAATTTGGGCGCGCCAAATGTTCTTGTGAAGTAGGTAGTTAACGTAGTTTGTCGATTACTATTAATGGAATCATCTTCAGCGAATAGTACAATTTTATACATTGAGGAGTGCATAAGTTCAGTAAACGAAACTAAATACGCCATAGTCGCATCGGTAACTTCCACAACCTGGTAATCTAACCATGCAGTTGATTCGGAAGTACCTGAAATCATTTCTTCTAAACTCGGTTCGATAGCGTCGGCAGATAAAATCGCTATATAGATTTTACCGCTTTCATTAATCTTAATCGATAGATCTAATGAACTTGATGTTACGTTTTCAATAACAGGATAATCATTTTCAAAAACCGGTGACATATCATCCACGTCGGTCACATCAATTGTTAGCACTTGTTCTGTATATAATCCGTTGTCATCAGTACTACGTATACGTACTGAGTATTGTTTCTGAGCTTCATAATCCGAAACAGATTCAAACTTCAGTGTATTGCCGTCAATTGAAAAATCAACATTGTCGCTATCACCCGAACCGGTCACTAACTCAAAAACATGCTCATTGGAATCTTCATCAGTAGTGCTCAACGCACCAATCGTCTCACCCGCATCATTTAGTTCCAGAATACTAGAGGATGACAAGTTGATAGCTGTTGGGGTAAATGGCATGCTAAATTCAATAGCGGTAACAACTGTTTGTAAGTTTGGAATAGCTTGATTGTCTTGTGCGACTAAATAAACAATGTAATGAGTAGAATGTGATAACGACAATGTGGTAGATGTAATTGTCGGTGCAGCACGTTCGATTTCCATCATTCCAGAAACCTGGGCGCTACTACCATTCCCATCTTGACGATTTATGACTTGTTCTACTGAAGGTGTGGTTACATCAGCAGGTAAAACAACATAAAACATCTTACCTAGCTCATTAATTTTCACACGAATTTGTGCAGTTTCTTGAGTAATGTTAGATATTTTCGGAAATCCACTTTCAAACACTGGAGGAATTTCATCAATGTCTGTCACAGAAATTTCAAATGGCTTCTCAAAAAACAATCCTGTTTGATCAGTTGTTCGTACGCGAATATTGTACAAAGCCTTAGTTTCATAATCGAATACCTGAGCAGATTGCAAACTATTTCCGCTAATCGTAAATTCAGTGTTATCTGTAGCACCCTCACCGGCTACTAGCGAATAAGTATGGGTATTGCTTCCTCGATCCTCTGAAGTGAATAAACCAATTGTTGTTCCTGTTGGGGTATTTTCAACAATATTAGTGGGTGACACTGAGACATTTGTAGGCGCTGATGCTGTGAAGTATTCAAGCTTTGTTACAGTGGGTTGCACATGTATTGGATCTTCAGTATCTTCAGCGATGATATAGATATCGTAATCTGTAGACTCGATTAATCCACTTATAATAGCAGCATAAATTTTTTGCTTTTCGTTGATATTAACAATGCCACTTGCTAAAGCTAGTGAGCTTCCGGCTGCTGTGCCTGCTTTTATTTCTGTGATTGAAGGAACTGAGCTTTCGTTATCTACAACTATGTAATAGGCTTTTCCTGGTTTGTTGAGTTGGATGTTTATTGTGAAACCATCAAGTGTGGCCGTTGAGCCTTTGGGGAAGGTGTTGATGAAGTGGGGGGGACTACGCATTGTATCTTGTAAATATCGAAAGTAACTGCGTGGACTATGGTAATAGTCGTATCGACTTATGATGATATCCAGATCCCCATCATCATCCATGTCTGCCAATGCAAAATCTCGCGTATCACTACTTATCCCATCTACTTGATCGAAAGGATTGTTTGTCCCTGTCTGTTCAACAAATGTAGCCGATGTTGCATTACCAGTGTTTTCAAAATAACGATAATAACTGCGTGGACTATGGTAATAATCGTATCGACTTATGATGACATCCAGATCCCCATCATCATCCATGTCTGCCAATGCAAAATCTCGCGTATCACTACTTATCCCATCTACTTGATCGAAAGGATTGTTTGTCCCTGTTTGTTCAACAAATGTAGCTGATGTTGCATTACCAGTGTTTTCAAAATAACGATAATAACTGCGTGGACTATGGTAATAATCGTATCGACTTATGATGATATCCAGATCCCCATCATCATCCATGTCTGCTAATGCAAAATCTCGCGTATCACTACTTATCCCATCTACTTGATCGAAAGGATTGTTTGTCCCTGTTTGTTCAACAAATGTAGCTGATACTGCATTACCAGTGTTTTCAAAATAACGATAATAACTGCGTGGACTATGGTAATAATCGTATCGACTTATGATGATATCCAGATCCCCATCATCATCCATGTCTGCTAATGCAAAATCTCGCGTATCA
>Ga0316204_10003128_pt1 | contig 34355 bp, 25 predicted proteins | sample 6monrhotite_MG_2_FD_205661 | JGI IMG/M metagenome (GOLD analysis project Ga0316204, IMG submission 205661) | Microbial mat bacterial communities from mineral coupon in-situ incubated in ocean water Damariscotta River, Maine, United States -... | ecosystem: Environmental > Aquatic > Marine >... | reverse complement strand
TGACTGGTATTGGGCAGATACCGTGTTGACACTGCTCATTGCCGGCTACGTGCTCTACCAAGCCGCGACGCTGTTGCCCAAAACTATTCATATTCTGATGGAAGGTGCGCCAGAAAATATCGCCATTGGCGACGTTATCAAGGTAATGGAGCATGTCGATGGCGTGTCAAATGTACATCATGTTCATATCTGGCAGTTGGATGAACACCAAAATGCGCTAGAGGCCCATGTGGTGATTGATAACTTTGGTGAAACAGCGCAAATAAAAAAGACATTGAAATTAAAACTTGAGCGGGAGTTTTCTATTATTCATTCAACGTTGGAGTTTGAGATAGATCACTGTGGCAAGGCTTGTTGTTAATGTCAGTTTGTAAATAATGAACTTGTTTGATAGCTAATGTTATAGGCTTACCTAAGGATGGAAATAGACGTAGCGCACCAGTAGTTTTAATTCACAGCACATGGTCACAGAGCTTTCTGAATTGCATGCACCTCAATGGCTAAAATGTAACCAGGTACGGCAAGCATTATTTCAATCCCCCACCGAATATCCTCACACTGGCCATTTAGGCTAATAAAAGCCACAAAACAATAAATCGTTTCAGCAACAAATTATTGATATTTGCAACACCTACCAACATACTTCATGAGAGGCGTTCACCGATTCAGTTAACCACCCTGACATTAATTTAAATACTATTCTCGACCATGCTGCACACACTAAAATTACTGCTACCGGCAATAGTCCCTTCCTGGCGATTCTTTGATTTTATTGCGCCCTCGCCGCGGATTCAGTTCGCGCTACTTAATGGAGTAGACGAAGCTCCGCACGAATGGCATGAATTTCGTCCGCGCCCAGCACATCTGTCTTTCAGGCAAATGTTAGGCCGCATGATCTGGAATCCACGCTGGAATGAATCGCTGTTTTTGGTCAGCTGCGCTGAACGGCTGATGGAATTTCCAACCCAACACAGTGAAGACGAAATATTGAAACGCATTATGGCTGAACTTAAGAGCCATAGCTTAGCTACCAATGTAATGACGGCGACACATCTGCAGTTTCGACTGCTGGTTATCAAACGACAAGACTCACAGTTACAACACAGCGTTACCTTCCATTCGCGTGTTCAACCATTATCCGGGCAGAAGCTCGAATGAGCCTGCACGATGCCATCCGTCTGACCGAAATTTTGCTGGGGTTTGCATTTACCCTGCAGAGCATCGAACACCTCAAGTCATTCAGCAATGAACGATTTTTGTTCATGCCTAGATTGATATTGGCAGTGCTGCTCATCATTGGCTTTCATACGGCCTGGGTAGTTTTTTTATTATTTCTGTTGAGCCTGGCTATTCTAAATCGTTTTCAAGGCCCCTATAACGGTGGCGCTGACCGTATGGGGCTGCTGATTCTGTGCTGCTTATGCCTGGTACATTTAGCCCCTACCTTACGCTGGCAAGAGATTGCCTTCGGTTATCTGGCCATACAACTGGTATTGTCATATTTCATCTCAGGCTGGGTCAAAGTGGTGAACCCGGAGTGGCGCAATGGCCTTGCCTTAAACGATGTTTTTATGTTCTCGGCCTATCCCGTCAGCGAATCTTTACGGGAATGGGCCAAATCACCAGATGTCCTCTTTTACGTCTCCTGGGCGGTGATATTATTTGAACTGGTATTTCCCCTCGCCTTGCTCTCACCAACCAGCCTAACGATTGCACTTGGGATAGCCGCAGCCTTCCATTTCAGTAACGCCTGTTTCTTTGGCCTGAATCGTTTTTTCTGGGTCTGGATATCCGCATATCCAGCCATCATCTGGTTTCAGTTTCGTTTTTTCACTGCGGGCTGACGGCCGTCATTTGCGGTCAGTGTAGCCTGGAGAGCATGCCACACGAAGTTTGACTATGAAACAAAGTGAAATCCAAGGCACCTGACAAAGACTCCCCGGATTGCGTTTTCATTTATGCCCTTTGGGTACTCCATCCGAGCTTGTATCTACTCGCTCAATCGGCCGAGTAAAAAAGTTAACCCACCCTAAACTTCAAGTGTCGATATTTTTTACAATCCGGCAATTTGGCATTTCTCAGAACCTAGTCAATATCGAACTGACCACTTGTTTTTTTAATTATTTTTAACCTTGGTGCGAAAATTGCTATACACATATAGGATTTTAACAATAGAGGGAATAAAGATATGGGATATTTAGCATCAATCTTACCGGGCAAACATAAAAAACCGATAAACGGGAACAAACTTGACAAATACGCGCCACTTAAGATCGCTAAGCATGTTGCGCTGAGCGTTGGTCTGTTCGCAGTTGCCTTACCTGCATCTGCCACTGTTATTACATATACGAGCCAAACAGCCTGGGAAACAGCGCTTGCTGGTGCAACCACGACAACGGAAACCTTTGACGGGGCTGCGTCGTCATTTACTGAAAATTCTGTTGGCAACTTAATTGGCAGTGGTTTGACACTCGATATGCTCGGCGGGGTAGGCGACCCCGGTCCCACAGGATTGACCGGGGTAGGGCAACTGCAATTTGAAGTCGACTCTTCTTCTACCACAACGGGCGATGGACTTGCCATCCTGATCAACGGCCCTCAAATCATTGGTTTTGCGCTTCATGATTTAACAGACGACAGCGCGACTAGTCCGGAAGTAAACCTTCACGAGTTGGGCATCTTGGTAGCGGGGTCTAGCTTCTTGATAAGCGACATACTTGGGCTGACCACGGCTCCTGATGATAATTCAATAGACGCCCAGGCTCCGTTTGTTGGCTTCATTTCCACCGTCGCGTTTGATACCTTCACATTTGTACATGGTGATGATATACGCCCGGTGAGTGGAGGCAATGAGTCTTTTTGGCTTGAAGGCTTGACCACGGCACAGGCAACATCAGTTCCCGAACCTGCTTCTCTCGCCCTACTTGGCCTCGGCCTTGCCGGCATTGGTTTATCCAAGCGTAAGAAAGCCTGATTCTAACTGACACCTAAAGGACCGCTTCAGCGCACTGCTGTCCTATAGTTGGCATTCATAAAGCGAACCTCATCTGAGGTTCGCTTTTTTGTACCGGGAACGTTTTGTCAGCACTTACATTGTAATAATCTGAGTTCAGGCTTTGCTATTTATATTTATGGGACAGCAGTGGTCATCAAGGCCGTTTTTTGTCTCGCTCTATTTCCTCTATATATATGCGAGGACCATAGGGCGCAATAATCAAGGGCTACGCCTACTACTTACCCCTTAGCACCAGACTCGCAATCTGTTGCATCTGAAAGTCTAGCGACCCTGCAAAAGGCTGTCTTCAAGGTCGGATGTGAAGTCAGGGCTAGCTTCCTGCTATTCGACCTGGAAGAAGCCATTCACATAGAGCTGAGCAGTGGCCGTGAAGTGATTTTTGAACCAATCAGGCGTGATAACAACAACCTGCCTACAGTTTCGGCTGTTGATTATCAAACGCCAAGACTCACAGTTACAACAAAGCGTTACCTACCACTCGTGCATTCAGTCATTACCCGGGCAGAAGGCCAAATAAGCCTCAACGATGCCATCCGCCTGACTGAGATATTGCTGAGTTTTGCATTTGCCCTACGGAGTATCGAGCACCTTAAACCATTCACCATCCAGTACATCAGCGGCTAATTACTAGGCAAAGCTGACACTGTACATTTTTTATGTTCTTGACGAATTAGGACAACCATCCTATATTGCAAACCACCTCTAAGACGATCATCCTATTTATCATAAGCAATTTGAACATATGCATCAGCTGGCTGGAAAGCATTCTTTATGAGCAACAAGACAACACCCGATCAGATTATTGAGGCTGCTGACCAACTGTTTTATCAGCGAGGTTTCGAGCACACCTCTTTCTCGGACATTGCTAACGCCGTACAGATCTCACGTGGTAATTTTTACTACCATTTCAAGTCCAAGGATAAAATCCTGGATGCCGTCATCCAGTTGCGTCTAGCCAACATTCAGAAGATGTTGGATAAGTGGCAAAGCGAAGCAGAACAACCCGAGGACAGGATCAGGAGTTTTATTCATATTCTGATCATGAATCAGACCAAAATAAAAGATTACGGCTGCCCAGTTGGCACTCTGTGCACAGAGCTTGCGAAGCTAGACCATGGCTCCCAAGCCGCGGCAAACGAGCTGTTTAGCCTGTTTCGCAATTGGTTACGTAGACAGTTCGAACTGCTGGGGCATGAGACAAATGCAGACAGGTTGGCAATGCATCTACTCGCCCGTAGCCAAGGGATCGCCACACTGGCAAATGCTTTTCACGATGAGAAATTTATCAAGCAGGAGGTAAGGCTAATGTCTGACTGGCTAGACAGCCAGATTGCCTAAAGCCTAATAAAATAATCCAGGGAGAAAAGAACCAATGTTCATCGTACTACTTAAGTTTTCAGAAAATAAAGGCGACGCCGGCCAATTCATGGAAGGCCACAATGCATGGATCAAACACGGTTTCGATGATGGCGTATTTCTGGTAGCGGGCAGCCTGCAGCCAAGTCAAGGCGGTGCAATTGTGGCCCATAACACCACGTTATTAGACCTACAGAGCAGGGTAAACAACGATCCTTTTGTCGCAAAGAATGTTGTCAGCGCAGAGGTTCTTGAAATTACCCCAGGTAAAACTGATGAACGATTAGCGTTTCTTCTCGGCTAAAGGGAACACACCGATGAGCCAACCATTTAAAGCACCCGATGGACAATCACGCTGTGGCTGGTGCGCTACTGCGCCGGAGTTTCTCGACTATCACGACAGCGAATGGGGTTACCCGGTGAGTGATGATCATCGCCTATTTGAAAAGCTATGCCTGGAGAGTTTTCAATCGGGTCTTAGCTGGCGCACCATCCTGGCAAAGCGTCACCATTTCCGCGAAGCATTCCTTAACTTCAATTTCGACAAGATAGCCCGTTTCAGCAAACATGATGTTGAGCGACTGCTTAATAATGAAGGCATCGTCCGCCATCGCGGTAAGATTGAAGCCGTCATCAACAATGCCAAACTGGCCCAGGAACTAGTCAAACAAGAAGGCTCCCTTGCCGCCTTTTTCTGGCGCTATGAGCCGGATGAAAACTCACACAAAGCCCCACAATCCGCATCCACCTCTGCAGAATCCATTACGCTAGCCAAAGAGTTAAAAAAGCGCGGCTGGAAGTTTGTCGGGCCGACGACCGTGTATGCCTTCATGCAAGCAATGGGGCTGATCAACGATCATGTCGATGAGTGTGTAATTAAAGCCAAGGTGCAGCGCGCACGCAAGCAATTCAGCCGACCAGGATGTTAATTAAAAGTACTGTCTCAATAAGAATTGATTTCTGCAATACGGTACAGCTCCTGCAACACAGCTGCGGTTCGCGGTGTTAAGTCTGAACCTCGTCAACGGGCACACACCCGGCATTTAAGTTAAAATGCGCATAACCCAATAAGGTCACAATCTCATGAGCATTGAACACCTACATGCAGTCCCACACCTGACCACCTCACTCAAGGGGCCGTTGCAAGAGATAGAGAGTCATTTTCTCGAGCACCAGGCCAAGATTGAGGCCTGGTTTCGACAGCAGTGGCTGGAAACTCCGGCTCCATTCTATGGCTCGGTGGATCTGCGCAATGCCGGTTTCAAGCTGGCGCCGGTGGACACCAACCTGTTCCCAGCCGGTTTCAACAATCTCAACCCGGCCTTTATGCCACTCTGTGTTCAGGCGATTCAATCCATCATTGAACGTGAGATGCCCAAGGCCTGCAGCATTCTGCTAATTCCTGAAAACCATACCCGCAACCTGTTCTATTTGGAAAACCTGGCGACTCTGCAAGAGGTCATCGTCAAGGCCGGTTATGAAGTCAGAATTGGTTCGCTGCTGCCGGATTTGGATGAACCCATGACCATTGAACTGAGCAGTGGCCGTAAAGTAATACTGGAACCTGTCCTGCGCGATGGCGACAAAGTAAAACTTAGCGACTTCGAGCCCTGCATGGTGCTGCTCAATAATGACCTTTCCGATGGTGTGCCTGACATTCTGCAAGACGTGTCGCAACCGGTTCTGCCACCGGTAGAACTGGGTTGGAACCAGCGCCGCAAGTCGGATCACTTTGCCCACTACAAGCAGGTTGCCGAAGCCTTTGCCGAGATGGTCGAGATCGACCCCTGGCTGATCAACCCTCTATTCCACCACTGCGGCAAGATCGACTTCAAAAAGCAGGAAGGCGGCGACTGTCTGGTCAAACATGTGAGTTTGTTGCTGGAAGAAATCCAGCAGAAATACGACCAGTACGGCCTAAAGGACAAGCCCTTTGTGGTGGTCAAATCTGATGCCGGCACCTATGGCATGGGTATCATGACGGTGCAGTCGGTGGATGAAATAAAGGAACTGAACCGCAAACAACGCAACAAGATGTCATCTTCCAAGGGCGGTCAGAGTGTTGGTCAGGTGATCATGCAGGAAGGTGTTTACACCTTTGAAACCTGGGGCTCGGATCAAGCGGTGGCCGAACCGGTGGTCTATATGATGGATCACTTTGTCGTCGGTGGCTTTTACCGTGTCCATACCGGCCGTGGCATCAATGAAAACCTCAATGCCCCCGGCATGCACTTCGAACCCCTGGCCTTTGCCGAACCCTGTAACACACCAGACCTGAACAAGGCCCCGGACGCCAACCCCAACCGTTTCTATGCCTATGGCGTTATTGCCCGTCTGGCCTTGCTGGCAGCGGCGCGCGAGATCGCAGAACAAGGCAAATAGCAGATGAGCATTAAACTTGGCGTGGTGATGGACCCTATCGAGGCCATCAATCCAAAAAAGGACAGCAGTCTGGCAATGATGCTGGCAGCGCAAAAACGTGGCTGGCAGCTGTACTACATGCAGCAGCAAGACCTGTCGGTGCGTGACGGCAAGCTGCAGCTTCGCGCCCAGGTGGTGACGGTCAGCGACGATACACAGAGCTGGTTTGAGTTAGGCGAGCCGCAGCTAATCCCAGCCAAAGAGCTAAACGTGATCCTGATGCGCAAGGACCCACCCTTCGACATGCAGTACATCCACAGCACCTATCTGTTGGAACTGGCCGAGGCCGAAGGTGTGTTGGTGGTCAACAAACCCCAGACCCTGCGTGACGCCAACGAGAAACTGTTTACCGCCTGGTTTCCGCAGTGCTGTCCACCGACATTGGTCAGCCGCGACATGGGCCAGCTAAGAGAATTTTACGACGAGTATGGCGACATCATTATCAAGCCATTGGAAGGCATGGGTGGTGCGTCTATATTTCGTCTCAAGCAGGGCGACCCCAATGTCAGCGTCGCCCTGGAGACCCTGACTCAGCAAGGCGGCCAATACATCATGGCGCAGCGTTTCATCCCCGAGATCACAGCCGGTGACAAACGCATCCTGCTGGTGGATGGCGAACCCATGCCCTACGCCCTGGCACGCATCCCGGCCAAGGGTGAAACCCGTGGCAATCTGGCCGCTGGCGGCCGTGGTGAAGGCGTGCCGCTAAGTGAACGTGATCGCTGGATTTGTGCCCAGGTAGGCCCGACCCTGAAACAGAAAGGGCTGCTGTTCGTCGGTCTGGATGTAATCGGTGACTACCTGACCGAGATCAATGTCACCAGCCCTACCTGCATCCGTGAACTGGATGCTCAGTTTGGACTCGATATCGGTGACGCCCTGATGGATAGCATTGCCGCCAAGCTGAAACAATGAACATTGGTAACGTAGGGTGCACATCGCGCACCGCTGCATCAAGCGAATTAATGGTGCGCGGTGCGCACCCTACACAACTTTTGAAGTCCGTAGGGTGCGCACTGCGCACCATGATGGCCGGAGGAAAACATATAATTAATGGTGCGCAGTGCGTTTATGCCCGCCATTTGGGTGCACCCTACGCAGTTCTTTGCATGATTTTATTCCTTACCGGATGTGAACAACGCCCCCAGGTCTACCAACAACAGGTATTGGCCCTGGGCACCCTGGTGGATATTTCCATCTATGGCGTCAATGAAGAAAAAGCAGCCAAAGCCGTCACTGCCGTGACCAATAAAATGGAAGCCATTCACCACGACTGGCATGCCTGGCAGCCGAGCAAGCTCACCTACATCAATCAACAACTGGCAGCAGGCAACAGCGTTTCACTCAACCCGAAGCAGCAACAACTGATCCAGACCGGCATTGAGCTGGCGCGGCAGAGTGACGACCTGTTCAACCCTGCCGCCGGCAGACTGATCGCCCTGTGGGGCTTTCACAGCGATGAACGACCCGATGCCGCACCTCCCGCTAACAGCAAAATTCAAGCGCTGGTTAAAGCCGATGTCAGGATGAGCAAACTGTTTTTGCAAGACCAGCAACTCAGCAGCCCCAACCCCGCAGTCATGATCGATGTCGGTGGCTACGCCAAAGGCTATGCGGTAGACCAGGCCATTGATGAACTACGCCGCCTGGGCATCAACAACGCCATCATCAATGCCGGTGGCGACCTGCGCGCCATTGGCGACAAGGGCGGACTCCCCTGGCGCATCGGCATTCGCCATCCACGCCAGACAGGTGTGATTGCATCTTTGGAAACCCATGGAGATGAGAGCGTCTTCACCTCGGGCGATTACGAACGCTATTTTGAATTTCACGGCCAGCGTTTTCACCACATCATCGATCCACGCAGTGGCCGGCCAGCACAGGGAACCAGCTCAGTTACCATTATTCATCGGGATGCCAGTCGCGCCGATGCCGCCGCCACTGCGGTGTTTATAGCCGGAACTGATTTGTGGCGCGAGACGGCCCGGGCCATGGGCATTGATGAAGTGATGTTGATTGATACAGCAGGCACGATCTACATGACCGAGGCCATGAGCCGGCGCGTTCATATTGAAATCGACAACCAGATAAACACCATCGTTGTTCCATGACCCTGGCCGACAAAATCGTCGTCGCCCTGGCGCTGTTGCTACTGCCATTTCTGTACATCGAATTCTGGGGCAACAGTTCTCAAGGTGAAGCGGTACAGATTCGCAGCGCCAATAGTGAAGACATCACTCTACCGCTGGATCAAGACAAACGATTGCAAATAAAGGGTGCGCTCGGCTCAAGCACTATCGAAATCAAGAATCGCCAGGTACGTTTTATCGACAGCCCCTGCCAGGGCAAACAGTGCATCACTAGCGGCTGGCTGCATAAAGATGGTCAACTGGCAGCCTGTCTGCCCAATGGCGTGACCGTACAGATTATTGGCCGCGACCAACGCTTTGATGCAGTGAATTTTTAGCTCGTTTTACTGGCGCCATCTTCCAAAACTTGAAACATCATCTTGCTCAAATCTTCAGGATTGAACTTGGGCACATAATAATCCGCCCCCACCGCCTTACCCATGGTGATATTGGCATCCGCCGACAATGATGAATGCATGATCACCGGGATACCCTTCAGCCGCGAATCTTCTTTGATATTCTTAGTCAAGACATAACCATCCATCTCCGGCATCTCGACATCGGTCAGCACCGCCTGGATGTGGTCTTTTAGATGAATGCCGTTGGCTGTTGCCCTGTCTGCCAGCTCTTTGAGCTTCTCCCAAGCCTCCAGTCCATTCTTAGCACTGATATATTTGATCCCCATCGCATCCAGGGTCTTGGAAATTTGTTTGCGCGCCACCGACGAGTCGTCAGCAAACAGGATCATCTTGGGGGTGGAGACGGCCTGGATGTCCTCAAACATGGCCTGTTCATCTTCATCATTTTCAGACACCGAGGCTAGCACCTTTTCTACATCCAATATCATCACAATGCGGCCATCATCGAGCTCGGATACGGCAGTCAGCAAACCGCCCAGACGATTAGCCATGATGGTCGGCGGTGCCTTGATCTGGCTCCATTCCATACGCAAAATGTGCTCTACCGAATGCACCAACAAACCTAGCAACGTCTTATTGTATTCACTAATAATCAGGATATCCGGCTTTTCCTCGACGTCCATCTCACAGAAATGTGCCAGATTGATCACTGGGACCATCTCGCCACGCAGACTGACCATCCCCTCAATCCCTGCGGCAACATCTGGCGCACGGGTGATCTCAGGCACGTTCAACACCTCACGCACCTTGAAGACATTGATACCAAACACCTCTTCGCGCCCGGTCTTTTTATCCAGCCCCAGGCTAAACAGCAAGATTTCAAGACGATTGGCACCGGCCATACGGGTGCGATCATCAACAGACTGCATAAACTGACTCATTGGAAATTCCCTCTAAAGTAATAGCAGACAATAGATCGGCCTGAATTTCGATTTCTAAACCAGAAATTTAAGCGTCAAAAAAAGATTTTATGACCAAAAAAAACCACTTTCGATGATTTGTTTTCGCTAAACTGAGCCAATGAAGTTAAGCATTCAAACAACACGCGAAGATCAACGTATCGCCTGGCTCGCGGCCCTGGCAATCACCATCCATATCGCCGAAAGCGCCCTGCCCAGCCCCATCCCTGGCGTCAAACCCGGGCTGGCCAACATCATCACCATTATCTGTCTGATGCAATACGGCTGGCGTTGCGCCGCATGGGTGGCGACTCTGCGAGTGCTGGTGGGGTCAATTCTGATTGGCACCTTTCTCTCACCCACCTTTGCCCTGAGCATGAGTGGTGCAATTGCCAGTATTATCGTATTGGGGCTGGCCAGCCGCCTGCCGATAGAATTCGGTGCGGTCGGTTACAGTCTGCTGGCAGCCATCGCCCACATGACAGCGCAATTTTTCGTCGCTTACACGCTGTTCATTCCGCATCAAGGATTATTTCACTTGCTGCCGATACTAATCACAGTCGCCGTTGTATTCGGCATAGGCAGTGGCATAATCGCTAACCACATCATCAATAAAATAAAGGAACAGCAGATCGAATCATGAGTGCAGCCGTTACCAGCGCCAAAGTCTCAGCCAGTGACCGCTTGGTCTTCACCCTGTTTCTATCCCTTGCCATCAATGCCATTCTAATTCTTGGCGTCGGTTTTGATTTTACCGATCCATTTTCACAAGATTCGCCGCTGCCGACACTGGAAGTAATCCTGGTAGAAAAAAATGATTCCGAAGCGCCAGAAAATGCCGATTTTCTGGCCCAGGAAGATCAAACCGGCATGGGCAATACACGCGACAAAAAGACGCCCCGCACCACTGAGGCGGCACAGAATCTGCCCGTGCCCTTTGATGGAGACTCCGACGTACTGACACCCGAGCAAACCACCAACCAGACCCAGATCACCCAAAAAGATGTACTGACACAACGTCAATCCGCCACCCAGATTTTTGCCCTGGAAAACCCGGACAAGCAACAGGCCGAAGAGACCACCTCAGCCGAACTGATCAAACGGGGTCAGGAAATTGCCCGCCTGACGGCCGAGATCAAAGAATCATTTGAGATTTATTCAAATAGGCCAAAGCACCGCTATATTTCAGCCAACACCAAATCATTTCGTGATGCCGCCTATATAAATGCTTGGCTTCGCAAGATAGAACGCGTCGGCACACTCAATTTCCCAGACGCTGCCAAACGCCAAGGCCTGTCTGCCCGCCTAGAACTAGATGTAGCCATCAATGCCGACGGCACAATCCGAGAAATCAATGTGCTGCGACCATCTGGCCATAAATTGCTCGACGACGCCGCGATACGAATCGTCCGCCTGGCCTCGCCCTTCGCACCACTACCAAAAGAGATGTTAAAAGACACTGATGTATTGCATATAAAACGCATTTGGTTTTTCACCCCGGGCAGTGAGTTCAACTCACGTTAAAACCATAACTTTCGCTCACTTATAAAATTACGACAGAATAAATATGAATGACGTCTGCCTTACCGACCACTTTCTCATCGCCATGCCACAACTGGACGATCCGAATTTTTTTCACAGCGTTACCTACATCTGCCAACACGATGCCGAGGGTGCCTTGGGGGTCATGATTAATCAGCCTTTAGAGATGAAGCTGGGGGATATTCTGCAACAACTGGAAATCAACAGTGACGATGAAACACTGGCACAACAACAAGTCTATTTTGGTGGGCCGGTACAACAGGATAGGGGGTTTATTCTGCATAGCCCCAGCAAAAATTGGCAAGGCACCCTGTTTATCTCCGACAACATCGCCCTGACCACCTCCAGCGACATACTCAAGGATATGGCCAACCAGGAAGGCCCAAAAGAATGTCTGGTTGCGCTTGGTTATGCTGGCTGGGGCGCCGGCCAACTGGAAGACGAGCTGGCCCAAAATGCCTGGCTCAGCGTGCCTGCCTCGGCTGAAATTATTTTTGAAACCCCGATTGAAAAACGCTGGCATGCAGCCGCCTCACTGCTAGGGGTTGACCTGCAATTGCTTTCTGACGATATCGGCCACGCCTGAATATGAACAGCGGCACCATCATGGCCTTTGACTATGGCAGTAAACGCATCGGCGTTGCCATCGGCCAGCAACTCAGTGCCAGCAGCCGGCCATTAGATACTATTGCGGTAAGGCAAAACAAACCGGACTGGGATCACATCAGCCGCCTGCTCAAAGAGTGGCAACCTGATCTGCTGTTGATCGGCCTGCCGCTGACTGAGGATGGCGGCGAACAGGAAATGAGCATCGCCGCACGTCGTTTTGCCAATCGACTCAATGGCCGCTACCAACTGCCGGTAGAACTGGTGGACGAACGATACAGTTCCATCGAGGCCGAAGAGATCATCGTCGAAGCGCGCCGTAAGGGTCGGCTGAAAAAGTCCAAAGTCAAACAGGCCGTCGACCAAATCGCTGCCAAGCTGATCATTCAGACCTGGCTGACTGGGCAGCCATAATCCTGTCCGCTTCAACAACTGTAGGGTGCGCATTGCGCACCATTTCCATAGAGCATCACCAGCTATAGAAAATGGTGCGCAATGCGCACCCTACATTTATAGCCGTATTTTTTCGACAAACAGATCACTCATCCTTAAGGCTGGCATGGTTCAGTGCCCGCAATTCCCGCATGGCCACGGTCAACATCGCTAGTTCGGCCTTACCGCCAGTACGTATCTCGGCAAATACAGCATGACAATGATCGATGCCAAGACGATTGCGTGACAACCAGGCATTGAGACGCACAGTTGCGTCATCAGCACTATCGCTGCTGACCAGCACCTGGGTAGTCAGGGCTCGCAATTCACTGTTGAGTTCATCCAGCAGACCGGTACGGGCCTTGCGCTGCCAGGGGTTGAGGCGCGGCAACAGCTTGATCTGCTCGATCAGCCAGTGCAGATCCAGCTTACTGTGCAGGGCAAAGTACATCTCTGCCACGACCAGAATATCCGTGCCGGTATCCTTAGCCACTTCGGTAACATCCAGACTGTCATACCAGGTTTCCAATGCGGCAATATGCAGGGCCATGGGCTTGCCGACACCAGCCGTTGTATAGGGCCGCATCCGCTCGCGTAGGGCCTTGCGATCATCGCTGTGCAACAGCTTGGTGAGTTGCTCGGCAATGACTGTGGCAGCCGATTGGAACTGCGCCACTGTCTCGGCAATTCCCAGCGGCGGGCGACGATTGCGCAGAAACCAGAGCGTGGCCCGATCCAGCAGACGACGTGTTTCAATCAACATCTGTAGCTGTGTCTCGGCGCTGACCTGGTTGTCCAGCGCCTCAATCTCCGCCCACAGCGGTTGAACCTGAAATACCTCACGCGCCACGGTATAGGCACGGGCAATGTCGGCGGCATGATCACCGGTCGCCTCCTGAGTACGGGTCCAGAAACTGCCGCCCATGCGATTGACCAGACTGTTGGTAATCTGGGTGGCAATAATTTCATATTTGAGTGGATGCTGCTCCATCTGTTGGGTAAACCGCTCCTGAATCGGGATGGGAAAGTATCTGCTCAACTCCTGCGACAGATAGGGGTCGCGGGCCACATCCGAAGCCACCAGTTCTTCAAACAGTCGAACCTTGCTATAGGCGATCATGACGGCGATTTCAGGGCGCGTCAGGCCATGCTCCTTGGCCTCCCGTTCGGCAATCATTTCATCGTTGGGCAGAAATTCCAGCTTACGATGCAAACGCCCCTCTTTCTCCAGTCTTCGAAAAAAACGGGCGTGATCACTAAGTAAAAAGGGTGCCTGAATATTGGCAATACTAATGGCCTGGGACTGAAGGTAGTTGTGTTCCAACACCAGGTGACCGACTTCAACAGTCATCTGAACCAACAACTGATTTCGTTGTTTGAGCGTCATGTCGCCACTGGCCACTACCTGATCCAGCAGGATCTTGATATTGACCTCGTGATCGGAGCAATCGACGCCGCCGGAATTATCGATGGCATCGGTATTGATCAGGCCGCCGTGCATGGCGTATTCGATCCGCCCCAGTTGGGTGAAACCCAGGTTGCCGCCTTCACCGATGACCTTGCAGCGCAGCTCAGTGGCATCAACACGAAGACTGTCATTGGTGCGATCGCCGGCGTCACTATGTTGTTCCGTTGATGCCTTGACATAGGTGCCGATGCCGCCGTTCCAGAGCAGATCCACCGGGGCTTTCAGAATAATGCTAATCAGTTCGTTAGGGGTGACCGTCTCAACATCGGTGCCGAGAACCTTGCGCGCCGCTTCGCTCAAGCTGATGGATTTGGCCCGGCGTGAAAAGATGGCACCGCCTGTGGAAATCAAGCTCATGTCATAGTCTGTCCAAGCCGAGCGTGGCAGATTAAACAGGCGTTGCCTTTCTTCGAAGCTGATGCTCGGATCGGGGGCAGGATCGATAAAGATGTGCATATGATTGAAGGCCGCCACCAGCTTGATCTGTGGCGACAACAACAGGCCGTTGCCGAATACATCACCCGCCATGTCACCAATACCCGCCACGGTGAAGGTTTCAGTCTGGGTGTTGAGCCCCAGTTCACGGAAATGGCGTTTGACCGACTCCCAGGCGCCACGGGCAGTGATGCCCATCTTCTTATGGTCGTAACCCACCGAACCACCAGAGGCAAAGGCATCACCCAGCCAGAAGCCATACTCCTGGGCCAGACCGTTGGCGATATCGGAAAAGCTAGCCGTGCCCTTGTCCGCCGCCACCACCAGATAGGGGTCATCAGCATCATGGCGCACCACATCAACCGGCGTCACTATATGGCCATCGACCAGGTTGTCGGTGATATCCAGCAGGCCGCGGATAAAGGTTTTATAACAGTCGATCACTTCGGCCTGCACAGCATCCCTGTCATCGCCGCCAGGCAACTGCTTGGGCACAAAACCACCCTTGGCCCCTACCGGCACGATGACGGCGTTCTTGACCATCTGCGCCTTCATCAGACCCAGCACCTCGGTGCGGAAGTCCTCGCGCCGATCAGACCAGCGCAGACCGCCCCGCGCCACCAAACCGCCGCGCAGATGCACCCCTTCAACACGTGGCGAGTAGATAAAGATCTCAAACATGGGCCGTGGCTCAGGCAAATTCGGCAATTCCCTTGGATCAAGTTTGAAGGAGAGATAGGCCTTGGCCCCACCGTCTGCATCAACTTGAAAATAGTTAGTACGCAACATGGCCTGAATCAGGCTCATGAAATTACGCAGTATCCGGTCTTCATCGAGATTGCTGACCTGATCCAGGGCGTCGGTGATAGTGCTAATCAGCTCAGCACTCGACTCTTCACCCTGCTGTGCCGCTGGCGAGAAGCGGGTATTGAACAGGGCCACCAACTGGCAGGCGATATAGGGATGGCTGGCCAGGGCATTTTCCATATAGGCCTGACTAAAAGGCATGCGGGTCTGCAACAGGTATTTACACATGGCGCGCAACACCACCACTTCACGCCAGTTCAAACCCGCTGCCAGTACCAGGCGGTTGAAACCGTCATTTTCCATCTCACCACTACAGACCCGGGCAAAGGCTTCCTGAAAACTCTTTTTGACCTTGAGCACGTCAACATCGACACCAAAGGCCGGCAACATGTCGAACTCGGTGATCCAGTACAGGCTTCCCTGGCGCTGCTGAACCTGATAAGGGCGGGCACTCAACACCCGCAGCCCCATGCGCTCCAGCATCGGCATGATATCTGACAGGGACATGGCCTGGTCGCGACCGAAGACCTTGAAACGCAGCAAGCCACCTTCTGTCTCCGGCGGTTGATAAAGGTGCATCGCCAGCGGCTGCTGCTCATTGATGCTTTCCAGCCGCAGAATATCGTGCACCGCAGTACGTGGCGGATAGTCATCGTGATAGGCGTGGGGAAAGGCATCACCATAACGGTCAAACAACTGACTGGCGCGGGCTTCACCGACCTTGTTGTAGAGCGCATCCAGCAGGCCGTCCTGCCACGATTCCATTGCCTCGCTCATCAGCGCCTGGAGTTCCGCCTCGTCATAGTCAACAGTTTTGTCCGGCCGGGTGCGGATGATGAAGTGCACCCGCGCCAGCGGCGATTCTGACAACTGGATATTAAATTCGCAGCTCTGTCCCTCCAGCGCCTGCATCAGAATTTCCTGAATACGCAGACGTAATCGGGTGTCGTATCGATCCCTGGGCACATAAACCAGGGCGGTAACAAAACGACCAAACAGGTCGCGACGCAAAAACAGCCCCAGCTTGTGGCGTTCGCGCACCTGCAGAATACCCATAACAACCTCGAACAGCTCAGCCTCACTGAACTGGAACATCTCGTCACGGGGGAAGGTTTCGAGAATATGCTGCAAGGCCTTGCGATCATGTCCGGCCAGCGGAAACCCGGCCTTGTCGATAACGTATTCAACCTTGCAGCGCAGGATTGGAATATCACTGGGACGGGCGCTGTAGGCCGCCGAACCATAGAGACCGAGGAAACGCCACTCACCAATAACCTCATTTGAATCGTTGTAGCGCTTGATACCGATGTAATCCAGGTGCACAGGACGGTGAACCGTTGAGATGGCTGTGGATTTGGTGATGATCAACAGGGTGTGCTCGCGCGCCAGCTTGCGCAGCGGTGCTGGAATCTGGGCAAAGCCCTGCGAGGCACGACCGCTGTCGAGCCCGGTATCAGACTGGCTCTCTCGCAAAATGCCGAGCCCGGAACCTGGCACCAACCGCAATACATCCTGGCCCGCCTCTTCCGCCAGATCATAAGCCCGGAAACCACTGAAGGTAAAATGATGGTTTTCCATCCAGTGCAAAAAGGCCAGTGACTCTTGCTTTTCATCCGCCGGCACCGGTAGTGCCTGAGCCTCGACGCTGGCAATGATCTCACTGATTTTGGCCCGCATCGGCGCCCAATCTTCCACCACCAGCTGCACATCTTCCTGCACCTGTTCGATCTCCAGCTGCAGCTTTGAAAGGGCATCGTCGTCCATCTGTCTATCGACTTCAAAATGCAGCACCGCTTCAGTCAAGGCCGCATCATTTTTTTCACCGCGAGCAAACAGCTGGGTGACGTAACCTTCATCATCACGACCCACCTGAATCACCGGGTGGATCACCAGATGGGTTGCCAGCTCCAGGCGCACAAACAGCATGCTCAGTGAATCAACCAGAAACGGTGTATCGTCGGCAATGAGCTCGACCACCGAATGGGTGGATTGCCAACCGTGTTGTTCAAAATCAGGATTGTAAACCCGAATCAATCTTTGTCCCGGCTGGCGCTGCCGCCCCAGTCGCCACTGTGCCAGCACCGCACCATAAAGATCGTCGATGGCACGATCATGCAGATCCTCAATGGTGCTGGCAGCGTAGTATTGCAGCGCAAATGCTTTAACCAGCTCGGCTTCATCTGCGGCCAGCCGTTCAGCAATCAGTTCGATAACATGCTTGATGATGTGTTGACGCTCATGGTCTTTAGCCTGTGACATACTTTTCAGCCTTGGTCAGATTTATAGTTGTGGGTTAGTCATTTCGAATAATAGTACACGACACTCTAACCATATAGCGGCCCTGCTTGCCCCATCGCTAATCTAAAAATATCTCGGTACAATACTGGGCAATTACCAAGCCCAGCCTGTCTGTTTGCGACAACCAGGAAACGTCATGACCCAAGCCGTCGATATCGACCAACTTCTTACTGATCTGGCCGCGCAGCTCAAGCGCCACCTCTCCACTCATGGGATTGAAGCACCGCTGATGATCGGCATCCACTCTGGCGGGGTCTGGGTGGCTGAACGCCTGCACCAGTTGCTGGGGCTGAAGGATCCGCTTGGCCATCTGGATATCTCTTTTTACCGTGACGACTTCAGCCGCATCGGCATGAATCCACAGGTCAAACCGTCACATTTACCCTTCACTGTTGATGACCGCCACATCATCCTGGTGGATGATGTGCTCTACACCGGCCGCACCATCCGCGCCGCTCTCAACGAGATATTCGACTATGGCAGACCCGCCAGCGTCAGCCTGGCGGTGCTAATCGACCGTGGCGGGCGTGAGCTGCCTATCGAGGCCAACATCATCGGCCTGAAGATGGAATTAAACAGCGGTGAAAACGTTAAACTACAAGGCCCGGATCCACTCAGCCTGCATGTCGCCAAAAAAGATGCCGAACAGGAAGGCACAGTATGATCCGCCGCAATATTCAACTGAATCAACAGGGACGACTGCGCCACTTTCTCACCATTGAGGGACTCAAGCGCCAAGTACTGGTTGATATTCTCGATACCGCCGAATCACTCAGCGGCGTCACCGATCAAACCGTTAAAAAAGTACCACTGCTGCGTGGCAAGACCATCGTCAACCTGTTCTTCGAGGCCAGTACCCGTACCCGCACCACCTTTGAACTGGCGGCCAAACGACTGTCGGCCGACGTGCTCAATCTAAACATCGCCGCCTCGGCCACAAAAAAAGGCGAGACCCTGCTCGACACCCTGCACAACCTACAGGCCATGCACTGCGATATGTTTGTAGTCCGTCACGCCGACAGCGGCGCCGCCCACTTCATCGCCAATCATGTCGCGCCGCACGTCAGCGTCGTCAACGCCGGTGATGGCAGCCATGCCCACCCGACCCAGGCCATGCTCGACATGTTCACCATTCGCCGGGTTAAAGGTGACTTTTACCCGCTCAAGGTGGCCATCGTCGGTGACATCATGCACTCGCGCGTGGCCCGTTCGCAGATCCATGCCCTGACGACGCTTGGCGTGACTGAAGTGCGTGTCATTGGACCCAAGACCCTGATGCCAAAAGGTGTCGAGGCGCTTGGGGTGCACGTCTATCACAACCTGGATGAAGGGCTTAAAGATGTTGATGTCGTGATCATGCTGCGGCTGCAAAACGAGCGCATGCAGGGTGAACTGCTGCCCAGCGAACACGAATACTTCCAGCTCTATGGCCTGACTCAGGAACGCCTGGAACAGGCCAAACCTGACGCCATTGTCATGCATCCGGGACCAATCAATCGCGGTGTCGAAATCGAATCCAGCGTCGCAGATGGACCACGTTCGGTGATCCTGCAACAGGTTACTCACGGCATTGCAGTAAGAATGGCGGTGATGTCTACCTGCCTAGGCAGTCATGCAGATGGAGGTGCCGCCTGATGCGCATCCTGATTAAGAATGGCCGCGTCATCGATCCGGCCAACAATATCGATAAAGTCACGAACATCTATATCAGCGATGACAAGATTACTGCCGTGGCCGACTCACTGGATGGTTTCAGCGCCGATCAGGAAATCGATGCCAGCGGCATGTTAGTCTGCCCCGGCCTGGTCGACCTGTCGGCCCGTATGCGTGAACCAGGACTAGAACACAAGGCCACCATTAACTCTGAAACCCGTGCCGCCGCAGCGGCTGGCATAACATCGCTGCTAACGCCCCCCGATACCGACCCAATCATCGACACCCCGGCGGTTGCCAAGCTGATTCGCAAAAAAGCTCAAGACGCAGGCTATGCCAAGGTCTATAGTCTAGGCGCTGCCACCCAGGATCTGCTCGGTGAAAACATCAGCGAAATGGCCGCCCTCAAGGCCGCTGGTTGTGTCGGTATCAGCAATGCCCTGACAGCCATCAAAAACCCGCAGGTCATGAAGCGCATCATGGAATATGCTGCCACTTTTGAGCTGCCGCTGTTTCTATTTTCCGAAGATCCCAGCCTGCGTCACTCTGGCTGCGTTCATGAAGGTGCCATCAGTACCCGCCTGGGACTGCCCGGCATTCCTGAAGCAGCTGAGACTGTCGCTGTAGCCCGCGATCTGGCTCTAATCGCTGATACCGGTGTTCGTGCCCATTTCTGCCACATTTCTACCCTCAAGGCCTTACAGATGATTACCCGGGCTCAGTTCGACGGCCTGCCAGTCACTGTCGATGTTGCCGCCCACCAGCTTTACCTGATCGATATGGACATCGGCGAATTCGACAGCCAATGCCATGTTCGGCCACCGCTGCGCGACCAACGTGACAAGCAAGGCCTGCGTGAAGGAGTCAGTAAAGGCAGTATCAGCGCCATCTGTTCTGATCATCAACCTCATGAGGTCGATGCCAAACTAAAACCTTTCAGCCAGACGGAAGCAGGAATATCAGCGCTGGAAACCCTGCTGCCTTTAACCCTGAGGCTGGCCGAGGAAAGCAATATTTCACTGTCTGACGCGATTGCCCGGCTGACCATTGGCCCAGCCAAAATTGCGGGGCTTGATGCCGGCACGCTGGGGCTAGGCAAGGACGCTGACATCGTCATCATTGACCCGGAAAGATACTGGAAAGTGTGCCCTGAAAACCTGCTCAGTCGTGGCCACAACACCCCGTTCCGTGACTGGGAGCTAAAAGGTCAGGCCATTCACACCCTGCTGGCAGGCAAGACAGTTTTTGAGCGGGCATAAAAAAGGGCCGCTGACGGCCCTTTCACAAACATTCTAAATCTTTTATTTACGTTTTGGCCGGGTGCGAACACGGCTGCCATGATGCAAGACCACGCTATCAGCACCATTATTCACATCCGAACTATCATAGGTCACGCCCTGCATGGCCGATGTCAACTCACTAGGATCAAGCTTGCCACCCAGCTTGATCATCAGGCGAATCTCGTTAGGTGAGTCGGCATACATAATGGCATCATCGTGAGTAATATCGCCCTTTTTATAAAGTACAAACAAGGCCTGGTCAAAAGTCTTCATGCCTTGCTGCCCTGATTTCTTTATTACATCGCGCAGCAGATGGGTTTCACCACGCAAAATCAAGTCCGAAATCAGTGGGCTGTTAAGCATCACCTCAACCGCCACACAACGGCGTTTACCACGGGCAGATGGAATCAGACGCTGGCCGACGATAGCCTTTAAATGCAAAGAAAGATCCATCAACAACTGTGAACGACGCTCGTCCGGGAAAAAGTTAATCACTCGGTCCAGAGCCTGAGAGGCATTGGTGGCATGCAGCGTTGACACAACCAAATGACCGGTTTCAGCAAAGGCAATGGCATGTTCCATGGTTTCACGACTGCGAATCTCACCAATCATGATCACATCCGGCGCCTGGCGCAGGGTGTTCTTCAGTGCCGCATCATAAGAATGGGTATCAATCCCCACCTCACGTTGAGTAACGATACAGCCACTGTGACGGTGTAAAAATTCAATCGGGTCTTCAACACTGACTATATGTCCCTGGCTGTATTGATTGCGATGACCGATCATCGCAGCCAACGTGGAGGACTTGCCTGAACTGGTAGCACCTACCACCAATATCAAGCCACGTTTACCCATTGCCAGGTCTTTTAATTGCGCCGGCAGCCGCAATTCTTCAATGCTGGGAATGTTGATATTGATGCGACGGATGACCATGCCAATTTCATTTTGCTGCTGAAAGACGTTGACACGGAAGCGACCAACCTCTGATTTTTGAATGGCGAAATTTGACTCCATGGTTTCCTCGAAGGCACTGATCTGCTCCGGCGTCATAATACTGTGAACCAGTGCTCGAACCTGCCCGGAATTCAACGACCAATCAGACAGCGGTTTGACGATGCCGTTAACTTTAAGGCTGGGTGGTGTGCCTTCCGTAATAAACAGATCGGAGGCTTCTTCATCAACCACTCTTTTTAGCAGCGCATCGATATTGGCGGGGTCTATCTTTTTCTTATTCAAAGTCACTAAAAAGCCCCCAATTGTTGGTTATGACTGTCAATGTCCATATCTACTAACCACCGCCATCGTTTATATAAATATTAGGCGAATTATACTCAATTTGTCCGCCCCACCCAGACTAATGTAAGGTTGCCGGTCGAATATCGACCAAGCTTGTACATACTCATGCTCAAAAACAACAACTTAGGCTAACAGGTAGACATGAATAATACAGAATTTGATATTTGCGTCATTGGCGGTGGTGCCGCCGGACTGGTAGTCGCCGCAGGCGGTGCCTCGCTAGGCGCCAAAGTCGCGCTGGTAGAAAAACACAAAATGGGCGGTGACTGCCTTCATTACGGCTGTATACCTAGCAAAACCCTGCTGCAATCGGCACGAGTTGCTCACAGCATGGCCCATGCAGATGATTTTGCCATACCCGGCCATCGTCCCCGCGCTGATATCAGCACCGTCATGGAGCGGGTTGCCTCTGTCATCAAAAGCATCGAGCCGCACGACAGTCCAGAACGCTTTCGTGAACTGGGGGTAGATGTCATCCTCGGTACCGGCCAGTTTACTGGTCCGCGGACATTCACAGTAAACGGCCGCGAGATCCGTGCCAGACACTTTGTTATCGCAACCGGTTCACGCGCTGCCATCCCCGCTATCGAGGGCATTGAAAACACCCCCTATCTAACCAATGAACAGATCTTTGATCTACGCGAGCCGGTCGACAGTCTAATCGTTATCGGCGGTGGCCCGATTGGCATCGAAATGGCACAGGCTTTTGGCCGCCTTGGCAGCAAAGTCTACGTGGTACAGAGAGGGGCTCAGATCCTACCCAAGGAAGATCCGGACATGGCCGAGGTGGTAGCCAAACAGCTGCATAAGGAAGGCGTAGAACTGCTGACCGAACATACGCCAGTCAAAGTTGAAGGCACAAAGAGTAACATTCAGCTAACACTGCAAGACTCAACCGGCAAACAAAAAATCATCAACGCCTCTCACCTGCTGATAGCGGCTGGCCGTCGTCCCAACATCGAAAATCTGGGACTAGAGAATGCCAGCGTAGAACTGAAAAACGGTCACATCACCACTGATGCCCGGCTGCGCACCAGCAACAAACGCATCTTTGCTGCTGGCGATGTGGTCGGTGGCCCGCAGTTTACCCATATGGCCGAACACCATGCTGGAGTGGTACTGCGCAATGCCATCTTTCGATTGCCAGCCAAGGTCGAAAAAAAGGTCATTCCCTGGGCAACATTCTCAGAACCAGAACTGGCCCGCGTCGGCCTGTCCGAAACCGAAGCCGAACAACAAGGCATACGCTATAAGGTCTACAGTTTTCCGTTTCAGGATATGGACCGAGCCAAGGCCGATGGAAGCACCGAAGGTTTTGCCAAGATCATCACCAATCCCAAGGGCAAACTGCTGGGTGCCGCTATTGTTGGCCCCCATGCCGGTGAACTCATCCATGAATATGTGCTTGCCATTGCCAAGGGTATGAGCGCGGCAGACCTGTCCAGTGTCATCCACATCTACCCGACACTGGCGCAAATCAATCGTCGGGTTGCCGATGCCAGAATGAAAGAAGGCTTAACGCCGACGGCAAAAAAATGGATTAAGCGGATCTTTAATCTACGTGGGTAATTTGCGTGGGTAATTTACGCGGGGCTTAACCTGGCGAGTAAAAACCACTAGGCATGCTGGTTCAGTCCTCATCCTCAATATCGATGCTCTCCAGATCGGCCAGCCCGGTGATGACCTCGTTAAAACGGGCCTTTAATGTTTCAAGTTTAGCGATTGCCGCATCGGCATCTTCCTGATGACAACACTGCTCTACACTGGCAGCAATTTCATATAAATCTTTAGCGCTGATATTACCGCCGCTGCCCTTGATTGTATGCGCCAAGCGCTTGGCTTCCTCCCACTCACCCTGGCGAATATATTGTTCGAGTGTTTCAGCGGTATCGGCGTGGGCATCGCGAAAACCAAGCAGAATCATTTTATAAGCGGTCCAACTACCGCACATACGTTGCAAACCATCAACCAGGTCAATGCCCGGCAGCACAGGCAAGACCTCTTTCGTCTCAGTGATATCTGGTTTATCGGCTTTGTAAGGGGCAACTTCTGATGTAACCCAGCGTGCCAATATTTGATATAACATTGCCGGATCAATCGGTTTGGTGACATGGCCATTCATACCTGCCGCCATGCTCTTGTCTGCATCGCCGCTGAGCGCATGAGCGGTCATGGCAATAATCGGCAACTCAGAATAGACTCCGCCAAGTGCGCGAATCTGTCTGGTCGCCTCCAGTCCATCCATTACCGGCATCTGAATATCCATCAGCACTGCATCGTAGTCAGTTGCCTGCACCGCACGTAATGCTTCCAGACCATTGTCGACGATATCAAGACTAAAACCCACATCAGCCAGAACGGCCTCAGCCACTTGTTGATTAATCTCATTGTCTTCAACCAGCAACAATTTACTGTCACCAAACCATCTCTTCATGGACGTGGCATTGGCGTTGTTTTCACGCTGATCTTCATCCTGTTCGCCAAGTAACTCGAGTAGCGAATTAAACAATTCAGCCCTGCGCATTGGTTTACTTAACCAAGCATCCAATTCTGGTGCAGAAACATTATGTTCTATGCCGCTAAGCATTATCAGTTTCATGCTAGATAGTGTGGCATCGCCACGAATAATCCGTGCCAGCTCCAGACCATCCATGCCTGGCATCTTTTTATCCAGTATTGCAATGTCATAGGCTTCGTCCGCAGCAACAGCCGAACGCAATTGTGCCAAAGCATCGTCACCATCCACTGCCATGCCAATATGGCTGACCTGCCAGCGTTTTAAGTTTTCACCTAGCAAGTGACGCATAGAGGCATTGTCATCCACAACCAGGATGCGCTGTTTAGCCAGTTTGTCAGAGAAATAAGGCTTCGAGACGTTGTTTTCAATTACATCAAGTGGCAGCTCAAAACTAAAATCTGAACCCTGATTTGGAGAACTCACAACAGTAATTTCGCCCCCCATAACTGAAATAAGCTTTTGGCTAATCGCCAGGCCTAAACCGGTACCGCCATACTTACGTGTATGTGAACTATCGACCTGACTGAATGCTTTAAACAGGCTTTTCTGTTGAGCCTTACTCATACCAATGCCGGTGTCTCTTACGCCAAATCGAATACGATTCCCGGCTACCAATTTAGCGTACAACACCACCTCGCCTTTATCGGTGAACTTGATGGCGTTACTAATCAGGTTTGTGAGCACCTGGCGCAGGCGAGTGGGATCACCCTTAACCTTGTCTGGCAACCCGGAATCCAGCGAATACAGCAGTTCCACCTCTTTCTCTTGTGCACCTTTTGCAAGCAAAGCGATGCTTTGTCCCAATAGATTTTCCAGGTCAAAGGCAATCGATTCCAGCTCCAGCTTATCTGCTTCAAGCTTGGAAAAATCAAGAATGTCGTTTATCACACTAAGCAAAACCTTACCCGAACCAGTGGCTGTATCGACCAAGCGTTGCTGTGTGGCACCCAACTCTGTCTTGCCCAACATGTGTAACATACCCAGCACGCCATTCATTGGGGTGCGAATCTCATGACTCATGGTCGCGAGAAACTGGCTCTTCACATTGGCAGCTGCCTCGGCTTCTTCTTTTGCCAATGCCAGTGATTCTTGAATTCGCTTGTGCGCACTGATGTCATTGTAAGTCCAGACATGGCTGCGATAAATTTCACCATGCTCATCTTCAACAATGACAGGCACATAATTCTGCTCCAAAACCCGGCCATCATTAAGCACAAACTCTTTGCCTGCAACAGTACGCTCACCAGCCAGGCAGTCTTGGCGGTGCTGCAAAAACCCGTCAGCATCTGCAAATAGAGTTTTTATTGAATCGAATTCCTGCTCGCATGCTTCGCCTTCTATCATTAATGGCAACTCATCTTTTTCAAACATGTCACAGTAAACTTGATTCAAAGCATAGACCTCACCTAACTCATTTTCTACCAAAAGACCTGCCTGAAGGTTTTCCACCAGCGCCGCCATAAAACTATTGGTTCGTTTAAGTTCAAGGGCGGTACGCTGTCTATCTCTATCCTTGCCTATAGCATTGAAGAGCTGGGCACAGGTGCCCAGAATTGGCTCTAAGCGTTTGATGATAGATTCATCATAGCCGCCAGGGCGATTGGCCAGTCCGATCATACCCAGCAATTGCCCACCCTGGTGGATGGGTACACCGAGAAAGGTTTTTACACGGGGATGCCTATCTGGAATGCCGGTGTTTCGTGGATCGTTTTCAGGCTCATTGCTAATCACAATCTCACCGCTAAGAATCACATGACCAAACAAGGTGTCGAGGTTGCGAAACTCCAGCCCCTGAGGAATATTCTTCTCATAGAATTCACGCGAGGCATCATCCCAGCTAATGTCGGTAAGAGCGTATGCCTTAAGATATTGAGCACCGTTCGAATCAAGCATGGCTTCACCGAATAGACCGAACTCGCTCTCGGTAAGCATGAGAATATCTGGCAACATTTGCTCAAAAAAATCACGCGGATCACCACCGGCAATAAACTGAGACTGAGCACCGTTAATCGTCTCAATCTGAAGCCGTTGTTTCAGCAGTTCTGCTTCGGCCTGCTTGCGTTCGCTGATGTCGCGCATAATACCGGTGAACATTGTTTGGCCATCGACCTCGATTGTATTAATCGCCAGATCAACGGAGAAAACAGTGCCATCTTTGTGTTGTGCTTGCACCTCGCGGCCTTTGCCAATAATTTCCCCCTGGCCTGTCTCAAGATAACGACGAAGATAACTATCGTGCTGACGACCATCCGACCCTGATACCAGCAGGCTGACATTCTGACCAACAAGTTCATTGGCTTGATAACCAAAGATGTGTTCTGTCGCTGGATTGACTGAGGTGATAAGCCCCTGGGCATCGATAGTAATAATAGCGTCAAGGACGTTATCCATAATAACCTTTGCTTGGGCCTGATGATCAGCATCGATTTTCAATGTCTTTTGATAGAATTCGACGCTTTCACGCATGGTTTTAAAGCCGACGACCAGTTGGCCAACCAGGTCCTTGCCCGCGTATGTCAACGGGACGCTGAAGTCTCCTTCAGACATTTTGGCTGTGGCAAAACCAAGCTGACGTAGCGGTCGGTGTAACACAACTTCCTGCCACCAGGGCACGATGAACACCATCAATAAAATAATTCCCAAGATGGATGATGAAAACAATGAAGCTGTTTTTGTCTGTTGTTCCACAAGGGATTCAACGTCGATAAAAACTTCGAGATTGCCAATAGTTCTATCTTGAAACTGTATCGCTTGTTGTAATGAAAACCACTGTGGATTCCTTTCCCTGGCCCCATCCAGAGGATAAAGAGTAACTCCCTCGGTGTTATATAAACTTATCTGCTGCCACTCGGAATTCAGTTTGTGTTGCCCATCAAGCAATGCCGTTAGTTCTGCAAGATCACTTTTCATCAGCGGCGACAAAGCGGCAGCCGACAAGGCCTGCAAGGTACGCTTCTGATTTGAAAAAATATCCTGCTCAACCTGGCTGCGGCTTGATGGCATCCAAAAGACATGTACTAGTGTGGCGACCAGCAGAAATAAAATTAATGGTGGCAGCAAAAGCTTTAGACGCAAACTCACGAGCTAGCCTGACCTTTTATTGAAAACGGCTTGCCATAACCCCATTCGCAGAACGCCATACTCAGGAGTAATACGCTGATGAAAAATCAAAATATATTAACCAACATTGAAAAAAATCGATTCACCTAAACCCCTGAGCAAGCTAATTTTGAAAAACCTTATATAACCTTGTTTTTACTGACGATATAGTGTCGTGGTGCATTCCCCCCCCACTTCTTCACTTAAATATTTAACGGCAAGAATCTCATGCTTGTTAGCTATAAATTTCAACTATGGCAAAAACATGGAATAGATGGTTAATTAATCACTGCATTGTTAGAAGTTATGAGCAAGATACAAATATGATTAGGGCTTTCTATTGAAAAATATAAACCCAATCTGGCTTGCTTATATGCGCTTAAGGGGCAATCTAGAGTTGGTATTAAAACCAACTGCCGTTGGTTTCAGTCTTTTGGAGGCATTGATGATTCAGGCTGACAGAGACTGCCAAATAAAAAAAACACGTTAATGTCAGCTTACAGCAGGGAGTGAAACTTCATTCAGTCAAAGACAAACCATGCTTATTCTTCATTGGTCAAATAACTCACTGCATTGCTAAACATGCTCCAACGGGTGGTGCTCCAATAAGCATATTTATCTGCAACACCAGCAGAGCCATCGAGGATGATTTTTGAACCATCTTTTTCAACGGAAAATTCAATCATTGCCGGTGCGGCCTGATTACACATCCTGGTGCTAAAGGTCGCCAGCACATCCCAATCAGTCGGACTGTCAGCATGACTTTCATCGGTGTTAATCGCTAACTCGTCCATGCTGACAGCCTCTTCTGACTCCAGCTCCAGAATATTGGCCACATCGATATCAGTGAACAGGGGGTGAATATCATTCACATCAGTAGTATCGGCAACCAAGCGCATTGGTGAACAACCGCTGGCCGAGGTCACACTCATACCATAACGCCCCGCCGCTGCAAGGGCGCTGGCCAGTGAAGTGCCTTCACCGCCAAAGCTCAAGACATTGACCTTGGCACTGATGGCCGTATCAAAAATGTTCAACACCACCTCATCAGAAAAAACATCACTACCAAGGATCACCAATTGCTGTTCTGCCAGGCTATCGATTACTCCAGCCGGGGTTGACCACTCTATCGTTGCCAGTTGATCTGTAGCAGTAATCTCTTGGCGAAATGCCACATCCACCAAACCACGCCGCCCATCCAGCCAGGCAATCTGGCCATCGACCAGCAACGGTCGGGTTTGCGGTGTCGGATGTGGACTAACGGCTATTTCCTCGCCTGTAGAAATGCGATAGGCATAGATATCGTAATTGTCCTTATGAAAATCCTGCCAGGCGATATAATCGCCATCAATCACCGGATAAAGCTGCGCATTGTCACGAACAGCGATGGGTATCTCTTCTTCTTCTAATAGGTTGTAGGCATAGATATCGTAATCAATACCATTACGATAATCCTGCCACACCACATACTCGCCTGAGACCTGGGGTCGCCACTGCTGACCCGCTGTCGCACTAACAAGCAACGTTTCACTGGTGATCAGGTTATAGGCGTAAAGATCGTCATCACCGTTGCTGTTGTCTACCCAGACCACATACTTTTCCGACAACGCCGGCATGTATTGGCTACCACTTGCATCAGCGATCACAAATTGCTCTTGACTGGCAATGCGGTATCCATAGATATCGTTAAAACCACCCTGAAAAGAACGCCAGATAATATTATCGCCATTAATCAGTGGCTCCAACTGTTCACCATCACCGAACTGATTTGATACCTCAATCTCGTCACCACTGGAAATCTGATAGGCATAAATATCCGGCTCGTTGTTGCGCTCATCCTGCCAGACGATATAGTCACCATCAATTTGCGGATAACGCTGCTGACGTTTAGCCGTGGTCACGGCAAATTCAGTAGCAGTGGAAAACTGATAGGCATAAATATCGGCGTCGCCATCACGTTCATCCTGCCAGACCACATAATCGCCGGAAACCTGTGGCGTAAGCTGGTTGCCAGCCGCCAGGGTCACGGGGAATTCAATCGCCGTCGATATCTGATAGGCAAAAATATCGAAATTGCCGTTACGCTTATCAGTCCAGACGATGTAATCACCTGCCATCGCATGCGCTGAAGCTTCATAGGCAACATACGGCACATCGGTAACATCATAGCCCCTGACCTCAAGCAGATCAGCCAATCTGGGCGAAGCCACATCACCAACGATCATCACCTTGGCGGCGACAGTCTCGGTAGGGGCATCCAGCGTTGCTGTTGCCGTCAAATCCAGGCCTCTAAAACTATTGTCATCATTGATACAGCCCGCTAATATCAGCAGCAAGGCGAACATAGAAGCACGCTTTAAATAAACCGCTATGGCAGCAAGTCCCACAATTTTTCCTTCTCTAAAACCGTCAATCGTCATGGCAAAATTCTAACACAACCACCTCAACCGCTTGTCTTGCAGCTGTATCGCAAGCCAGGGCCATATATGTAAAAATGATGCCCATGCATAACCTATCAGACCCAAACACCTGGCCAGACCAATACGGCGACGTACTCTATCGCCACGCCTATTTTCGCCTGCGCGACGCAATGCAGGCCGAAGAGATGGTGCAAGAAACCTTTCTCGCCGCCCTAAAATCTAGCGACCGGTTTGCCGGAAAATCCAGCGAAAAGACCTGGCTGGTAGGCATACTCAAACACAAGATCGTCGACCACATCCGCAAGGCGGTGCGCGAACGCCCGCATGAGGATGATCATATGGTCTTTGACCCGCTGGAACAGGAAAGTTTCGACGGCAGCGGCCACTGGAAAATCGACGTCAAACAATGGACCCAGCCAGACGCCAGCCTGGAACAACAACAATTTTGGCAGACGCTAGAAGCCTGTGTTGCCCGCCTGCCGCAACGCCTGGCGACACTCTTCATCCTGCGTGAGATAGACAATATCGACAGTGAGACCATCTGTAAGGAAATGGCACTATCCACGACTAACAACTTGTGGACCATGCTTTCAAGAATGCGCATGCGCTTGCGCCAGTGCCTGGATCAACAGTGGTTCGGCAGGACAGAAACATAACGGCGACCAACATGATAACGTGCAAACAAACAACAAAACTCATCTCTGACAGTCTCGATCAGAACTTAAACTTGTGGCAACGGCTAAATCTGAAGATCCATCTATTGTTATGCCACTACTGCCGCAAATACGCCCATCAAATACGCTTTCTCCGCAGTGCCAGCACCCAACTTGATCAACATATTGAAAACAACGATCAACACATGCTTTCGCCTGAATCTAAACAAAAACTAAAGACTGCGATTAAAAACCTTCATTAATAGGCGCTCTGCAGATGCACTATATTTACCAACAAAAATACTCAAGTAATTAAGACATACAAAATTTTAAACGCCCCTCAACCGAATATAATGAAGCGATGAAAACTCAAGCGACCAGAGCAGTAAGTTTGTTACTATTGAGGTGAAAAAATATAGGGAAATTATCGAATGAAAGACAGGATCTGTACCCATTGCTATCACGTAGGCCAACCAATTACCCAAGGCATGGGCAGTTTTGCCGTCGACGCCTTGATGTGGATGATGTTTCTCAGCCTGTCGATGTTTTCATCCATCTTTCCATTAATGCTGATTCCACTTGGCTGGACCATTTACCATATTGCCATTTACCGAAAATCCACCTGTCCTGAATGTGGCAGACTCAATATGGTTAGCATGACCAGCAAGAAGGGGAGAAAAGCCCTAAGGGGATCAGATGTGGTTATTTCCTATGTGGCCGCTGATGATCCAGACAGAACCGATGTTCAACCTCAACAGGAAAGAAGAGGTCGTAGGGCCGTAGACAAATAAATGACAATGGTATTGATGATCAACCTATATATGAATCAATCATTTTCATCAGCCGTTCCAAATTGATTGGCTTATCAACAAGGCCTTTAAGGCCAGCTTTCGTAGCATCGTCATTATTTATTTTTCCGCTATAGCCGGTACAAAGCAAAATCGATAACTCAGGCCGTTTGGCCAGCATTTGTGCGGCCATGTCCATACCGGACATCTTAGGCATCATTTGATCTGTCACAACCAGATCAAACTTGCTGGGTTCAGCGTCAAATAACTGCAAGGCCTGCTCTGGTGCATTTGACTCTACACATTCATAACCTCGCCTTGCCAACAAGGCACAGAGCATTTGGCTTATTTGCACTTCATCATCAACTACAAGTATCGTTCCAGATTTGTGGCTGCTGACATTTGTCGACATCTCAATAGCAGGCCTCTCAGGTTTCTGAACGAAACGCTCACAGGGAAAATACAGAGAAAAACGACTGCCCTGGCCTGGTTTCGATTCGACCTGGAGATGACCCTCATGGCTATGCAACAAACCATGCACCATTGCCAGTCCCATGCCCGTCCCCTTGCCAAGCTCTTTGGTGGTAAAAAATGGTTCAAACATTCTGACCAAGTCTTGCTCAGCAATCCCTTCACCACTATCCGTCACCGAGAGCTCAATAAAGTCACCCGAAAACGACTGCTGACACGAAGTACAGAGACACTCATTCATGTGTCTTGTTTGCAAAAGAATATCTACCTTGCCAAATTCTGGAATGGCATCACTGGCGTTTATAACCAGATTGGTAAGCACCTGATGAATTTGAACCGCATTGGCACTGATCAGAGGCAAACCCTCTTCAATATCAGAATTCAGCTCCACCGCTGCCGGAATCGTTGGCTTAAGCATATTCAAAGCCTCTGTCACCAGCTCAGCCAATGAAAGCAGTTCGGCTTCTTTGGTTTCACGCCGACTAAAGGCCATCAATTGAGCAATCAGCTCTTTCGCCCGCGTACCGGCCTTGCTTACCTCCTCCAGATAACCAAGAAACTCCTGGTTATTCTCAGGACATTCCTCTATTGCCAATGAGGTATAACCCATAATCGAAGACAGAATATTATTAAAGTCATGGGCAACCCCACCTGTCAGCTGACCGATGGAATCAAGTTTTTGTGCATGCAAAAGTTGATTATGCAGCGATTCCCGCTCATTTTCCGATCGTTTCTGATCGGTGATATCAAGCATTGTTCCAGCCACACGCTTTGCCTTGCCGTCATCTCCAGCGTAAACCACCAGTTGAGACATGATATGGCGCAGCTCACCATCTTCTCTAGTAATGCTGAATTCCATATTTCGAGAAACCACATCCTCGATTGACTGGCTAAGATCCGCGGCAACCTGATCACGTTCGGCCAAGCAAACCATTTTCAAAATTTCATCGCAAGAAGGTTCTACATCACCTGGCTGATAACCTAGCAGCGTATACATTTCATCAGACCAGCTATATTTGCCACTAACGAGGTTATATTCCCAGCTACCTAGCTGAGCAATTTCCTGAGCCCGTTTTAGGTTTTCTTCACTTTTTTCCAAAGCGGCTTCAGCTCGATCCCTGTCTTGCCTAGCCCTAAGACCAACCACTCCGTAGGCAATATCATCAGCAAGGCGTTTTAACAAGGCCACCTCATCGACATCAAATACATTGTCCTCTTGTGTATGCACTGAAATAATGCCAAAAACATTCTGACCATCACATAATGGCAAATAGACAATACCCTTGGTACCGAGTGAAGCAACATACTCAAACCAGGCAGAAAATTCATCATCAGCAATATCGCGAACCACCATTTCTGCGCCACTGCGAATAGCAATCCCCACCGGGCCACTACCCCGTTTATCATCCCCCCAGCTAATGTTTACAGACTTAAAGTACTCATCACTATAACCAAACTGGGCAACAGATTTTATACTCTTGATAGCATCATGCATGGCGTACCCGACCCATGCATGCGAATAACCGCCATCCTCAACCAAAACCTGACAGGCTCCAAACAACAAGCTCTGCTCGTCGGCAGCATCAATAATCACCTTTTCAATATTGGCCGATGCCAACAGGCGTCTATTAAAACGAATTAGATTTGCTTCAATCTTTTTCTGCTCTGTGATATCGGTACGCAGGGCTATATAACGCTCAATTTCCCCATCCCTATTTATATAAGGAACAATGGTTGTATTAACCCAGTAAATTTCACCGTCCTTACGCCGATTACATAGGTCACCATACCAAACCTCGCCCAACAAAATGGTCTGCCACATATCTTCAAAAAACTGCCTGGGGTGATAGCCTGAATTAACAATCAGGTGAGTCTGGCCTACAAGTTCATCAGCAGAGTACTGACTGATGTCACAAAACTTTTGGTTAACATAGGTGATAATGCCGCGACTATCAGTTTCTGCAATAATGGCATGCCTATCCATGGCATCTTTTGCGTAACTTATCTCTTGATTGGCCTGCTTAAGACTGGAGTTAACCATTTCTATTTCATATTTTGAACGTTTGATTGCCGCCAGCATCAAATCAAATGACCGAGATAACTCACCAATCTCATCCCGCCTGTTTGTTCCTACAATAAAATTTAAATTACCTGCAGCAATTTTTTTCACCCCATCATTCAGCAACCTTATTGGCGCGGACACCACCCGCGTAAGATAGAACGCTACGACAAGAACTATCAGCAATACAACCAGCACCAATAGCCCCAAAAGCCGCTGATAGTCACCAACCAGGGCAAGCGCCTCAGCAGCATCCACCTCTGATATCAACACCCACCTGAAACGGCCCA
>Ga0316204_10003127_pt1 | contig 34357 bp, 39 predicted proteins | sample 6monrhotite_MG_2_FD_205661 | JGI IMG/M metagenome (GOLD analysis project Ga0316204, IMG submission 205661) | Microbial mat bacterial communities from mineral coupon in-situ incubated in ocean water Damariscotta River, Maine, United States -... | ecosystem: Environmental > Aquatic > Marine >... | reverse complement strand
TGTAGGTCTGGATCGAGTGACTGAACGCCGTATTAGGGAGATAGCGGTCGAAATAGAAAAACGTTAGCACGCGCTTTTTAGAGGAATCGGCAGAGTATATCAAGCCTTATTGTGAGAAAAATTTCTTTCCGATCTTTGGCGCGTATGATGTGCTTGGAACATCTGCCTCTTGCCGTTGCCGACACGGGTTCTCTCCTTTCTGCCAACATTGCGAAGGTTAGAGACGTTGCACGAGCGTCGATTTCTTAGCCGTAACCTAAGCGCCGAAATTCGATCCATTACATCGCGTGGTAACGAATTATTGACCGTGCAATGCTACCAAACTGCAAGAATTTTTGGCCGAAAATTGTGAGCATACATGGTTAACTTATTGATTATTAGGATGAAAACTAAACATATGACCCGACCCAAAATATGCGACCCAACCGTAATCTACGAGAGTTCATTCCAAGCAACTCAGACCCGCCCAATACAAGGGCGGTCGCTATGTCGCCATGAAATGTTGATCTTGCCGTGAAACAGCCCGATCCATGCGGTTTGGGACCTATGGCCTGCGTCATTTTATGCTCAAAACCACCACTAACAGCTGTTTAAGTCGCTGTCAGCCGATAGGTCGCAGACCTAGCGTCTTTGGCTCATGCCAGATCGGGAAAGGACCGCGCTAGAACCGCGTCTCGTCCCAACAAAAAACTTTCGACGGCGATGCTGTAAAGCGCCTCTTTGCTTGTGAAGTGCTTGTAGAATTCGCCTTGGGTCATGCCTGCTTTGGCCATAATCATGTCGATCGTGACTTTTTCAAACCCATGGATGTTGAACGAAACCGGTACGGCCTCAACGAATTTGACCTTGGACTTCTGCGTGTGTTCTTTCCTGTTGGGCATGTTGCTTGGCTGCTGATTTGGGCAAACCATAGCAGGGCCAAATAGGTGTACTTAGTCATAAGTTGGCGGTGCCAAACAGACACCGTGACGCTCGACCAGCGGTCAAAAACCGGACTTCTAAACAATCCGCTTAAGCAAGGCCAATGTATTGCTTTGTGTCATCTCAACCGGATTTCCGCCGGTGCTTGGGTCGATTAATGCGTCAGCGACGATGCGATCCAGATTGGGGTTTTTTATCCCAAGTCCGGTCAGCGTTTTTGGCACACCCATACTGTCGTTCAGCCCCTCTACAAATGCGCAAAAACCGGTAAATCCGCCTTCAATCCCAAGATAATTCGCCGCCTTGTCGATGACGGTTTCAATGGCGGGTTTGTTGAATTGCAGCACGGCGGGCATGCAAACGGCGTTCGTGGTTCCGTGGTGGGTATTATAAATCGCGCCTATGGGGTGCGACAGCGCGTGGATCGCCCCGAGGCCTTTTTGAAATGCGGTCGCGCCCATGCTCGCGACGGACATCATGTGGGCCCGGGCCTCGAGGTCGGTTCCATCTTTGTAGGCGCGGGGCAGGTAGTCCTTGACCAATCGCATGCCCTCTAGGGCCATGCCCTGCGACATGGGGTGGTAGTGGGGGGAACAATATGCCTCGACGCAGTGGGCAAACGCATCGAGGCCCGTTCCTGCGGTAATGAATTGAGGCATACCAACGGTCAGCTCCGGATCGCAAATCACGACGGCTGGCAGCATCTTGGGATGGAAAATGATTTTCTTTTGCGCGGTTTCAGAATTGGTGATCACTGATGCACGGCCAACCTCGGACCCGGTTCCGGCGGTTGTAGGGACAGCAACAATGGGCGCGATGGCATCGGGGTCAGCGCGGGTCCACCAATCGCCAATGTCTTCGAAATCCCACAGGGGCCGTGTCTGACCTGCGTGAAACGCCACGACCTTACCGAGATCAAGCCCTGATCCCCCGCCAAAAGCAATCACACCGTCGTACCTGCCGGCACGGTACGCCCTGACGCCAGCAGCAGCGTTCTTTTCGTTCGGATTGGGATCAACGTCTGCAAACATTGACCGCCCGAGACCGGCCGCGTCCAATAAATCCAGCGTTGTTTGCGTGATGTCCATCTGCGCAAGGCCGCGATCCGTGATCAAAAGCGGTTTGCTTATTCCGGCGGTCGCACAGGCGTCTGCGATTTCAGAAATACGACCAGCACCAAAACGAATGGCCGTTGGGTAGGACCAGTTTGCGGTCAATTTCATGCGCTTATCCTTCCTTCAAAATTCCGCACGTCAACAGCCTAAGACTTTGATTGCCCAACCATAACACAAAGAAGTTCAAACATAATCGAAGCCCCAAGGAACGCCGTTCCGCCGCTTTGATCAAATGGGGGTGAAACCTCGACCAGATCGGCCCCTATGATGTTAACTTTGTCCAAAGCGCGCACAACTTGGATAGCCTGATAGGAATTGGGGCCTCCGATTTCAGGGGTGCCCGTGCCGGGGGCAAAGGTGGGATCAACAAAGTCGATATCGTAAGAGACGTACGTATTTGACTGGCCAACAATCGCACATGCTTCTTGCATCACATCGTCGACACCACGGGCGTGAAACTCTTCGATTGGGATGACCCTGACGCCAACAGCCTTGGCAAAGTCTCGGTCTTCGTTGTCGTAAGCTGTTCCGCGAATGCCGATTTGAACGACTTTCCTGGGATCGAGAAGCCCTTCTTCAATAGCACGCCTAAATGGGGTTCCATGGGTATACATAGTGCCGCCGAAATAGCTGTTGTAGAGATCGGTGTGGCTGTCGAAATGAATCATCGACACGGGCGCATCCTTGGCCAGTGCACGCAGCACAGGAAGCGAGGTCAGATGATCCCCACCCGCGGTAAGGGGGCGAATACCGGCGGCGATGACATCGTTGTAAAACGACGTGACGCGCGCCATCGTATCCATGATATCCGCGGGATTTGGGGCAACGTCGCCTAGGTCGGCGCAGTTTGCAGCCTCAAACGGGCGGACACCCGTCGTCCCGTTTTGGGCGCGTATCATCGTCGACATGTCCCGCAATTGACGCGGACCGTGACGCGGCCCCGGACGGTTGGTCGTGCCACTATCCCAAGGCACGCCAATCAGGCCGATATCAACATCTTTAAGCCTAGGATCATCAAGCGGGATGTGTCGAAGACGCATGAACGTCGCCACACCGGCAAACCGAGGCAACTCAAACCCTGAAACGGGTTGGAAAAATTCGTTGGCCAAAATCAGTCTCCTTTGATTTCCTAAAACCGCGTTCATCGCACAAAAACTGCCTTAGGCTTTTAGAGTTTAGGCCGATTGGCTGAAAAAATGAAAGCCTATGACGAATATTGCTGACACCTATGACGACGAAGCGACTTCGGGGAAAAAGCATGCGGCTGTGTGCATTCCTTGCCCCAATTCGGGGCGCTCCTGGCGGCACTTATCCTGCACTTTCCAGCAACGCGGCGCAAAGGGACATCCGTCGGGTATGGCCAGAGGCGAGGGCAGTTCGCCCTCTAATTTTATCCGGTCTTTCTTTACCCGAGGATCAGCCTGAGGCGTCGCCGAGAGAAGCGCTTTTGTATAAGGATGACGCGGGTTTTGAAAAATGGCGTCGCGGGCGCCTTTCTCCATTGCGCGGCCAAGATACATGACGATAACGTCGTCCGCGACATGCCGGACCACGCTTAGGTCATGCGAAATAAACAAATACGCCAGATCAAGCCGTTCCTGCAAATCGAGCAACAGATTGAGAACCGAACTTTGAATTGAAAGATCCAGCGCCGACACAGGTTCGTCTAGCACCAGAACTTTTGGATCAAGCATCAGTGCACGCGCAATCGCAATGCGTTGGCGCTGTCCGCCGGAAAACATGTGGGGATAGCGGTCAAAATGTTCAGGGCGAAGCCCCACCAAGCCAAGCATTTCGCGCGCTTTGGCCGTTCGCTCGGCCTTTGAGATGTCGGGGCGATTGATCAGGATCGGCTCTTCAAGGATTGTGCCGACGCGTTGGCGCGGATTGAGCGATCCATATGGGTCTTGAAAGACGATCTGAACTGATTTTCGCAAGGACGCCCAATCCTGCGGCACGACAGGTTTTCCATCTAGGACAAGCGAACCCGCTGTCGGTTCTTCGATCATCGTGACCATGCGCGCCAGCGTGGATTTTCCACACCCGCTTTCCCCCACGACCGCCAAGGTTTTTCCGGGATAAAGGTCAAAATCAATTCCGGCCACAGCGTTTAGGATCTGAGGCTTGCGAAACAGGCCTCCACGGACTTCGTAATGACGTTCAAGGGCGCTTGCGCTCATGACTGGGACGCTCATGATGCAACCCTTTCGCTGACGTTCAACGGATAAAAACACCGTGCTTGATCGGAATTATCGACCAATGGGGCAGGGGTCTCGGACTTGCATTTGGCGGTGGCAAATGTGCAGCGCGGCGCAAATAGGCAACCGTCGGGTCGATCAAACTGCCCGGGGACAACCCCTGGGATCGTTGGCAAACGCCGCTCGGTTGCGCGTTCAGGCAGAGCATCCAGAAGGGCCGATGTGTAAGGGTGGTGGGGGAATTCAAACAGCGGCATCACCGGCTGTTCTTCGATCTTTTGGCCAGCATATTGAACACTAACGCGTTCCGCAGTTTCGGCGACAACGCCCATGTCATGCGTGATCAACACCAAACCCATCCCCGTTTCATCCCGCAGCGACGCAAGAAGATCGAGGATTTGAGCTTGAATGGTCACATCAAGCGCAGTTGTCGGTTCGTCGGCTATAAGCAATTTGGGTCGACATGCGATGGCCATAGCGATCATAACGCGTTGGTTCATGCCGCCCGACATCTGGTGCGGAAAGGCCGACAGCCGCTTTTCGGCGTCAGGAATGCCGACCTGTTCAAACAGCTCGATCGCGCGCGCCTGGCGTTCGCGTCGTCCTAACCCAAGCTGAACGCGCAGGGCTTCGCGAATTTGCCACCCGACAGTAAAGCAAGGATTGAGCGACGACATAGGTTCCTGAAAGATCATCGCCAGATCGTTTCCGGTGATTTTTCGCCGCTCTTTGGGATCAATCGTCAGCAAGTCGCGCCCGTCAAAGGTCAGCTCATCTGCGGTAACATTCGCCGTCCATGGCAGTAGGTCCATTACGGCCAACATAGACACCGATTTCCCCGATCCGCTTTCCCCGACGATCGCCAATATGTCACCGGCGTCGACGTCTTGGTCGACTCCGTCGACAGCGCGAAAGGTTCCCGAAGACGTTGCGAATTCGACGGTTAGGTTTCTGATGCGTAAAAGGCTCATATCCTCAGCTCCTTTTTAGCTTGGGATCAAGCGCATCGCGCAAGCCGTCGCCCATCAGATTGATCGCGAGCACCGTCACAAGAATTGCAATGCCGGGAAAGGTGACGACCCACCATGCCCGAAGGATGAATTCTCGGGCTTCGGCAAGCATAGTTCCCCATTCAGGTGTCGGTGGTTGCGCGCCCATACCCAAGAACCCAAGGGCAGCGGCGTCCAGAATGGCGGTGGAAAAGGACAAGGCGGCCTGAACGATAATGGGGGCAAGGCAATTGGGAAGCACGGTCACAAACATCAAGCGCAACACCCCAGCCCCGGCAACGCGGGCCGAAGTGACGTAGTCCTTTTGGCGTTCCGACATCACGCTTGCGCGGGTAAGGCGCACGTAGTGGGGCTGCAACACGATGGCGATGGCAATCATCGCATTTGTCAGCGACGGCCCGAGAATAGCGACAAGAACAAGCGCCAGCAGCAAAGATGGGAATGCCAGAACAATATCCATGATGCGCATGATGATGTCATCAAGCCATCTAGGTGCAAAACCCGCGATGAGGCCGACAATAATCCCACCTGAGGCGGCAATGCTGACCACGACGACGCCAACGAAGAACGAATACCGTGCGCCGACGATCAGTCTCGACAGCATGTCGCGTCCAAGCGGGTCCGTCCCGAGAATATGACTCCATGTGCCACCTTCCTGCCAAACGGGGGGTTGCAATGTGGCGCTGCGGAATTGGCTGGTCGCGTCGTGCGGGGCAATCCATTGACCGAAAAGCGCAAGGAAAGCGAAGACTGCAAAGACCCAAAGGCCGATCACGGCGCCTCGGTTTTCGCGGAAATAGAACCAGAATTCGTTCAGGCGACTTGGGCGGGCGTGCACGTCTGGCGCAGCGGACGAAGTTTTGTCAGTCATCTTAGCGCTTCCTGATCTTGGGATTAATGACGCCGTAAAGCAGATCAACGGATAGGTTCACGATCATCACCATGACAGCGATCAGCAAAAGGCCCCCTTGAACGACGGGGTAGTCGCGTCTGAAAATACTGTCCACCATCCACTTGCCAATCCCGGGCCAGCTAAAGATCGTCTCGGTCAGAATTGCGCCAGCCAGAAGGGTGCCGACCGAAAGTCCAATGACTGTGATCACTGGGATCAACGCATTGCGCAGCGCATGCACCCCGTTGATCCGCGCCGGAGACATGCCTTTGGCCCGCGCCGTGCGGATGTAGTCTTCGCCCAAAACCTCAAGCATGGCTGAACGTGTTTGGCGTGCAATGACGGCAAGAGGGATCGTGCCAAGGACAATCGTTGGCAAAATCAAGTGTCTCAAAGCCGAAGTTAACGCCCCCTTTTGGCCCGAGGCTATGCTGTCAATAATCATAAATCCGGTTGGATCAGGGAAGTAGTACAAAAGATCAATGCGACCCGACACAGGCGTCCATTGCAAGTTGCCGGAAAACACGATGATCAGCAAAAGCGCCCACCAGAAGATCGGCATCGAATAGCCAACAAGTGCGGTTGACATCAGTAAGCGGTCGGGCAGTTTTCCGCGGTTCACAGCGGCTATCACGCCTGCGGGCAGGCCTAATAGAACCGCAAAGATCATCGCGCAGATTGACAGCTCAAGCGTCGCGGGGAACAAGGCAAAGAATTCGTCCCAGACGGGTCGTTTGGTCACAAACGAATTGCCAAGATCGCCTTGCAAAACCCCCGTCAGGTATTCCCAGAACTGCACATAAATCGGGCGGTCGTAGCCGAATTGCGCGGCCAGTTCGGCGTAGCGTTCGTCGGTTATCCCGCGCTCGCCTGCCATGACCTGAATGGGGTCGCCCGGCAAAGCGCGAATGAAGCTAAACGAAATCAGCGTGACCCCGATGAAGGTCGGAATAAAGGTCAGCAATCGACTTAGCGCATAGTTCAGCATGAAAGTACCATAAGGTCTTTGGGAAAATTGGTCAGCGTTTCGTAACCATCTTCGGTGATAAGAACGTCGTCCTCAATGCGGACACCAAAATTGCCGATCTCATAGAGACCGGGCTCATTTGTGTAGACGGTGCCTGCGGGTAAAACCATGTGGTTGCCGCGCATGATATAGGGGGCTTCGTGGACGTCTCGGCCCAGACCGTGGCCCGTTTTAGTGCGAATGCGGTTGGCAAAGGGCGACGCCTCTAACATGCTGATCACGGCGTCGTCGATTTCGTGGGCCGTGATTCCGGCGCGGGTGACGGCCAATCCGGCCATGTTGGCGGCCAAGACAGTTTCATAGACTGCGCGGCCTTCATCGGACACATAATCCAAAAACACAGTACGGGTAATGTCGGCGCAAAACCCGTGTTTGCGGGCACCAAAATCAATCAACAACGCATCGCCTGCCTTCACTGCATAGTCGTGACGCGCATGGGCGTGAGGACGGGCCGAGCCGTCGCCAGCGGCAACAATCGGGTCAAACGACAATCCGTCGGCACCTTCGTCAAACAGGGCCTTAATCAACGCCTGTTCAATGTGCTTTTCAGTCTGGCCAAGCCTGACGTCTTTAAGCGCGCGGTGCAGGGCGCGTTCAGAAATATCAATCGCATCTTGCAATGCCGAAACGTCGTCTTTGGTTTTGATCATCCGAAGGCCCGAAATCTGTCGTTCGGCGTCTATAATTCTAAGCGAAGGCTGAGCGGCCATCAGCGCGTGATGCACAAACACGCGCATGACCTGACCTTCAACGGCAAGGGATGAGATATCTAGATGGGCCAGAAGATCGGCAAAGGCCTGATCATAGCCAGTCTGATCACGCCAGTCGAAGACAGCGCCTTCAAAACCGACAAGTTCCCAGCTTCCAAGTTCTAGGTTTGGAACAAGGGCAGCGGCAGGTTTGTAGCCTGGAATGACGAGCAAAAACGGGCGCTCATGGCTCATGAAGCTTTGGGCGATCGCGCGTGTGAAATTCGGACCCGGAACCAGCGCGATGGCGTCCACATTTAAATCTGTGGCGACCTTGGCGTATTGCGATAGGCGTTGGGATAAAGATGTCGACACAGACCCTGCGCTCCGATGGTTCAGTGAACAAAATGGGGTGGCACGAAACGCGCCACCCCGGTTTTTTTAGCAGTCGATTACTGAGACAAGCCAACCTGATTGAAGATGTGGCCACCAAGTGGGTGAACAACATAGCCTTCAACTTCTGGACGCATAGTCATGTAAACAACAGAGTGCGCAATCGTCGCCCATGGGGCTTGATCCTTGAAGATTTCCTGAGCTTCTTGATACAGCACTGAACGCTCGGCCTGCGTTGGCAGGACCTTGGCTTTCTGGATCAAGGCATCGAATTCTTCGTTACACCACTGCGCACGGTTGGAACGGGTTACGCCGTCACAGCCAAGCAATACGGCAAGGAAGTTATCAGGATCACCGTTGTCACCAGTCCATCCAAGAAGAACGGCACCGTCACGGTCAATCGCTTTTGAACGATCGAGGTATTCGCCCCACTCATAGGATACGATTTCAACATCGACACCGATTTTCGAGAAGTCTTCCTGCATAAGTTCAGCCATACGACGCGCATTCGGGTTGTATGGTCGCTGAACAGGCATGGCCCAGATTTTCATCGACAGATCGGTCACACCTTCGGCTGCAAGTGCGGCCATCGCTGCTTCTGGATCATAGCTGTCGTCGACGATATCGTTGTTGTAGGACCACATTGTCGGTGGGATCGGGTTCTTGGCAATTTCGCCAGATCCTTGGAACACCACGTCGATGATCGCCTGCTTGTCGATTGCCATGTTCAAAGCTTTACGAACATTGGCGTTATCATAAGGCGCAACAGTCGTGTTGTAGGCCAGATAACCGACGTTCAAGCCTTCTTGCTCCATGACGACAATGTCGTCGGCCGACTTCATTGCAGCAACGTCAGCAGGGTTTGGATAAGCCATGACGTGGCATTCGCCCGCTTGGACTTTCTGATAGCGCACGGACGCATCCGGCGTGATCGCGAAAATCAGGCTTTCGACTTTTGCGTTGTCGCCCCAATAATCGTCATTGCGCAGATAGCGGATAACCGCATCTTTTTGGTACGCTTGGAACGAAAACGGGCCGGTGCCGATTGGTGCTTGGTTCAGCATCTCAGGGGTGCCAGCAGCCATCATCGCATCAGCGTATTCTTTAGACACGATTGATGCGAAATCCATCGCCATGTTGGCGATGATTGGCGCTTCTGGACGCGTCAAGTTGAACACGACGGTATAGTCGTCGACCTTTTCGATGCTATCGATCAAATCAGGCATCGACATGCCGCCAAAGTATTCCCACGTCCCGCCAGACACTTGGTTGTAGGGGTTGTCCGCGTTGCCTTGGCGATCAAATGTGAAGACCACGTCATCCGCATTGAAATCACGCGACGGTGTGAAGTCGCTGTTTGAATGGAACGAGACGCCCTTACGCAGAACGAAGGTCACTGTCATTCCGTCGTCAGAGACGCTCCAGCTTTCTGCCAGCCCCGGGATCGTTTCCGTTGTTCCGACTTTGAACTCGGTCAAACGGTTATAAAGCGGATGGCTTGCCGCATCAAACGTGGTTCCAGCGGTGTACAACGCAGGGTCAAAGCCTTCCGGCGAACCTTCTGAGCAGTAGACCAGCGTCTGCGCTTGTGCAGACACACCGAGCGCGCTTAATAGCAAGCCGGTGGTTAGTATATTCCTAATAGACATTCTTCTTTCTCCTTGTGGATTCTTTTATGCGGCTTCTGATGCCCGCTAAGGTTCGTGTTGCTAACGACGAAGCGGCAACATTTCGCGCGTGTTTTCTGCCTGTGCGCTTTCGATCTGCTCAATTTCGTTAGATTTTTCGTAATGCATGCGCCCGACCCAAAGTATTCGGGCAGGCTTGTCTGTTCTATTGGACCAGCAATGGGGCGTTTCACCCAAGTAATGCAGGCTGTCACCCGCCCCCATAAGATATTCACGCTCGCCCACAATCTGCGAGATTTCGCCCGCAAGAATGTAGATGATTTCTTCACCAATGTGGTGGACGACCTCAGATTGGTAGCCCGGCGGCACATTCATGACAAAGGACGTCAGTTCGTGCCCTGCGCGCTCTGCGCCGATTTGTTCGTATTCAATGGATGAGCCTGCGACGGCAAACTTAGGCCGAGACCCGCTGCGCGTCAGACTATCAACAGCATGAGGTGTGCGGATGAAGTAGTCAGTGTTCGCATCAAGGGCGTGTGCGATCTGGTTCAACGTGCCAAGCGTGGGTGTTGCGTTTCCGCGCTCAACTTGGCTGAGATAGCCCACAGAAACGCCGGATGCCGCAGACAAATGCCGAAGGGTCATCGATTGGCGATGCCGCAGCCTGCGCATACGATTGCCCAACCCATCTGCCGTTTTCGGCGTACTTACCTTTGGTGAACTTTTTGGCAATTTCCCCCCGAGGATGCATTTGCACATTTCCGTGAACACAACCTGTTCCTAAAAATTATTTGCGTCAACAATAATAATTATTGTCAGGGATTCATTTTTTTTGAGATGGGGCTTAGCAGGGCGGCCTTCGCCATTTGTTCAGCGACGGTGCTTTCCCATTATAAGGTGCATGCCCAATTGGTAAAAAATCAGGAATCTGAGATGGCCGTTGAGAGATCCAAATCCTAAGCGATTTGCGCAAAGCGGTGGCAGAGTAAAAGTATGACTGGGCAAGCGTCATTACGTTGTTTATGAAATTGTGTTCCGTGAAAACAATTCGATCGCGAACGTCACAATGCAGCAAAACAGATTTAAGCCCTTAGGCCCCGTCATTTTTAACTGCGGCGAAATCTAGCAATCACTGTCCACGAATTGAAAAGGGCGCCCGTTAAGGCGCCCTTTTTGTTGCGGTTCATTTAGATCTAAGCGCCCTCGGGGCTTGCCTCTGGGGCCGTTTCAGCCGGCTTTGGTCCAGCAGCGTTTGTCGGGGACAGGGCGTCGTCGGACACGATCCCGGCAAGACCGCCGTCTAGGCTGATCCCAACTTCCTCGCCCAGTTTCTTAAGGGCCGGTAGCTGGAACGCCATACCGCCGATGGCGTCGACGGCCTGCGTGACCGGCGTGCCGACATTGGTCGATGACCCGTCGCCCGATCCACCGAAGTTTCCGCCAAGACCCGTGATCTGATGGATTTTGATCGACTCGATCTTCTCTGCAGGCTTCACCATCTGCGCGACGATCTCTGGCAGGGCTTGCAAGCGGGCCAGTTGGATTTTCATCGCGATGATCTCGGCTGAAATCGCGTTGTCAGCGTCAACCAAGGCGCGGGTGCCTTCGGCTTCGGCCAATTTGTCGAGCTTGTTCGCTTCGGCACGGATTTTGATCGCGTCAGCTTCGGCCGTTGCTTCTTCACGTAAGGCGTCAGCCCGATCTGCAGCCGCTTCTTTTTGCGTAAGGGCCGCAACACGAACCTGTGTCGCGGACTGTTCAGCTTCGCGTTCGGCTTCGATGATCGCTATGCGCTTCGTGCGCTCGGCCTCGGCCAATTGACGGGCTGTTATGATCGATTCTGTGGCCTTAACGGCTTCTGAGCGTGCATGATCAGCCGACGCCCGTGCATGGCTTTCTTCTTCCGACTTCTTGGCCACGATGATCTGACGTTCTTGATCGGCAACCTCAATCTGGCGCTCTTTCGAGATTTCAGCCGAGCGAATAGATTCTTCGCGCTTAATTTCAGCTTCACGTACAAGCCGTTCCTTCGAAATGCGCGCTTCTTCGGATGCCCGTTCCGCATCCGCACGGCGCAAGGCGATTTCAGACTGTTGCGCGGCGCGCAGGGTTTCGATCTCTTGTACTTGGGCGATCTTGGCCTGCTCTTCTTCGCGATCGATCTCCAATTTGCGCTTTGCGGCCTCCATCGAGGCTTGGCGTACAGCGGTGTCGGCTTCAGCATCAATGGTCGCGCGCTTCTTCTTTGAATCCGCGATCACTTCGGCCAGTTTGCGCATACCAACAGCGTTAAAGGCGTTGTTTTCGTCGAGGCTTTCGAACGGCGTCTGATCAAGCGCCGTCAATGAAACCGCTTCAAGCTCAAGTCCGTTTTTCAACAAATCTTCCGACACAGCGTTTTGCACTTGCTGTACAAAGTCCGACCGGTTTTCGTGCAATTCATCCATGCTCATCTTCGCGGCAACAGCGCGCAGACCGTCGATCAACTTGCCTTCGATCAATTCGCGCAGCTGGTCGACAAAGAACGTCCGATTGCCAAGCGTTTGAGCCGCGCGGGCAATGCCGTCTTCTGTCGCGTTGACGGAAACATAGAATTCCACGCCGACGTCAACACGCATGCGATCCCGCGTGATCAGGCTTGCTTCGCTGGTGCGACTGACTTCTAGACGCAGGGTTTTCATGTTGATCGGACTGACTTCGTGCAGCAGAGGGATAACGATTGTGCCACCGTCCATGATAACACGCCGACCACCGGCACCGGTTTTCACAAGGCTGACTTCGCGTGTTGAGCGTTTGTAGAGACGTGCCATCACCAGCCCTACAAACAGTAGGAACATGACGACGATGGCAATGGGAACCAACAAAGTGGTAATGATATCCATTATACTTAAACTCCTGTTTATTACTTTTTTAGATTATTCAGAGATTTTGACAGCTTTCAGAACCCCGTCTCGGGATTTGAAAATGGCAACTTGGCTGCCTTCAGAAATTTCTTCCTTGGCGTCCAGCGGGACAACCATGGCGTAGTGAAAATTTCCGTAGCCATCGACAAACCGCGCCTGAGCAGGGTTGTCGTGTGCGGCGGTGCCAACTGTAATGACACCCCGGCGTTTGCCGTAGGACCGCCGAGAAATCGCGGTCGAGACGTTCTTGGGGAATATCCGACCAATCAGACGCGACACACGCCCGCCAAGCAAAACGCCCGGCACAATCGCAATCAAAACAGCGAGCAAGGCGTTCATCGGATTGCCAAATACGATACTCATGGCGACCTGCAAAAAATACCCGACCAGACCAAAGGCGGTAAGAAGGCCTGAAAGCCAGATGATCATCGGCACTTTGCCAATTCCCATCCAAGACATAACGCCAGTGTCCGTTGATAGGCCATCAAGGCTTGGATCGATCTCGGTCGCGTCTGCAAGCTCAAAGTCCGAAGCGGCATCGATCTCAAGTGCGACATCCGCGTCGAGATCTAAATCCATATCAACGTCGGCGTCAAAATCCGCGTCCACATCCAAATCTAATTCGGCTTCGTTTTCACCAAGCAGGCTGATCCCGATTTGGTTTGCGATCACCTCAACCATAAGCAACGCCGCAACGATACCAATAGCTATTTCAAATGGTCGAAGCCCAGGGTGGGCAAGAAAGTCAAGTAACGTCAAAAGAGAAGCCTATCGCTTTTAGATACAACATATGCTCGTTATGGGCTATTTTCGGCCCATGTCACTACATATAGTAACTATTTCGCACAATTTAAGAGGGTATTTAAAAATTGGTATTGAAAACAGCGAAAATTGAACGGTTCAGCGCATAAATCCCAACTTGCACCGATGAATAAGCCCCCAAAAGAAGCGCCGAACTACGCTTCGTGGATTTGTGGGTCAACGCCCTGCATTTCCTGCTTGATCCTGTGTGCCATGCAAATTAGTAAGACGCAGATTTTATGAGGCGACCGCACGGGTGGCCCGTTAGCCTATACGAGGAAGCACATGCAAGTCACCGAGACCCTGAACGAAGGCCTCAAGCGCGGTTATTCGATCACTGTTACCGCCGCTGAGCTTGACAGCAAAGTCAACGAAAAGCTGGTAGAAGCTGCGCCAGACATCGAAATGAAGGGCTTCCGTAAGGGTAAAGTGCCTATGGCTCTGCTGAAAAAGCAGTTCGGCCCGCGTGTTCTTGGCGAAGCGATGCAAGAATCTATCGACGGTGCGATGAATGAGCACTTTGAAACATCTGGCGATCGTCCAGCCCTTCAGCCTGTCGTCAAAATGACCAATGAGGACTGGAAAGAAGGCGACGAAGTGAATGTCGAGATGAGCTATGAAAAGCTTCCTGACATTCCAGAAGTTGATCTTAAGTCAATCTCGCTTGAGCGTTTGGTCGTAAAAGCTGATGACGAGTCTATCGACGAGGCTTTGGCAAACCTTGCTGAAACTGCGCAAGACTTCAAAGATCGTCGCAAAGGATCAAAAGCCAAAGACGGCGATCAGGTTATTCTTGATTTCCTCGGCAAAATTGACGGCGATGCCTTTGATGGCGGCGCGGCTGACGATTACCCACTTGTTCTTGGTTCAAACAGCTTCATCCCTGGTTTTGAAGAACAGCTGGTCGGCGTAAAAGTCGACGACGAAAAAGACGTAACGGTTTCTTTCCCCGATGACTATCAGGCTGAGCATCTTGCTGGCAAAGAGGCTGTGTTCTCTTGCACCATCAAATCCGTAAAAGAACCAAAAGCCGCTGAACTGACCGATGAGTTGGCCCAGAAATTTGGCGCTGACGATCTTGCAGCCCTTCGCGTTCAGGTAACTGAGCGTCTCGAGGCTGAATACACAGGGGCTGCACGCGCTGTGTCAAAGCGTAAGCTTCTTGATGCGCTGGACGATATGGTCAAGTTCGACCTTCCTCCGTCGCTTGTTGACGCAGAGGCCAAGCAGATCGCACATCAGTTGTGGCACGACGAGAACCCAGAAGTTCACGATCACAATCACGACGAAGTCGAAGCCACAGATGAGCATACCCGCTTGGCTGTCCGGCGTGTTCGTCTCGGTCTTTTGTTGGCCGAGCTTGGTGTGCGTGCAGAAGTAGAAGTGACCGACGCTGAGATGACTCAGGCGATCATGAACCAGGCGCGTCAGTATCCGGGTCAGGAACGCCAGTTCTTTGAATTCATCCAGCAGAACGCAGAAATGCAGCAGCAGCTTCGTGCGCCTTTGTTCGAAGACAAGGTCGTTGACTATGTGTTTGAACTGGCGACAGTCACTGAAAACACCGTGTCCAAAGAAGATCTGCAAAAAGCAGTTGAGGCACTAGACGAAGAGTAAACACATCTTCCAGTCTATCTTTTTTGGGGTCGCCTTTGGGCGGCCCCTTTTTCGTTGTTAAGATTAGTTCAAGTCAGCGGCGTAGTCTTTGGTAAAGGCGCGGTACCCGGGCGCGGTTGTTACCAAGTCTTGTTTCATATGGGCGTGAAGCTTGGGCAAGGCGTGAAACGGCACGGCGGGAAAGCTGTGGTGTTCAATATGATAGGGCATGTTCCACGCCAAAAAGCGCACTACACGATTGGTAAAGGTCGTTCGGGTATTTTCAAGCATATTGGCGACCGGCGGGCAGCGGCCGTGTTCCGCAAGTAGATAGAGACGAAGGACCGGCTGCCCCAAAAACATCGGGATAAGCCAAAGCGTGACCACCAGCGGCGTTGTGGTCGCCACGACACCCAACAGCACATAGAGGATCAAAAGCACGCGTGCTTCCCGACTTACACGCCCTATGGCGCGTTCGGGCAGATAAGAGGCCGCAGGATTGCCAAAGGCGTTGCGAAAGATTGTCGTGACTTGGGACTTCCAATAGGGAATGCCGGACACATGCAGGATGTAGTCGAGCCACGTCTTAGGCTTTGCGTCAGCCAGTTCAGGGTCATTGTCGGGATCGTTGGTGAACCTGTGGTGCGCCAGATGGAAATAGCGGAACCACAAAAACGGCAACAACAATACCGCGCCCGTCGTGTGACCAACCCATTCGTTCAGCGTCGTCGATTTGAACGGCGACTGGTGGGTGCATTCATGGCAAAGCGTGAACAAAAAGACGATAAGGACACCCTGCACACCCATCATCAACGGCCAAAGCGGGGCCTGATACGCGATCCAAAGCGAACTGAGCGTTAAAAGCAGACAATAGACCGCAAGATGGCGCAGGCCTTTGAGGTCGGATTTTTGGGTGAGATGGATTTTGTCCGCGGCAGACAGTCGATCCAGAACGGTTTTATGATCCATCTCGCAAGCTGGCACCGTTCAGCGGGATTGGTCAATAAAAAAGCCGCGCAGGTGGGCTGCGCGGCTTTAATCGGATTAATCGGAAGCTTAAGCTTCGTCGTCCGAGGTGTCGCCAGCTGGCGCCATGTCGTCGTCGTCCGAAGCAGCAGATCCGATATCGTCGAACAATTCAGCGATTTCGAAATCAGCAGCAGCTTCTTCTTCTGCTGCAAGCTCTTGGATCGATTTACCTGATGCCTGAAGCTCGGCTTCTTCCGGTGAACGGGCGACGTTCAACTGGATAGTCGCATTTACTTCTGGGTGCAGGATGACGTGTACGTCGTGTAGACCAAGCTCTTTGATCGGGCGGGCCAATACGACCTGCTTGCGATCAACAGTGAAGCCACCGTCTGTTGCTGATTCTGCTGCGTCACGGGTCGAAACCGAACCGTAAAGCGAACCAGCGTCAGAGGCTGAACGAATCACAACAAACTGCTGGCCGTTCAAACGGTCTGCAAAGTCTTGTGCTTCTTTCTTGGTTTCAAGGTTGGTTGCTTCCAATTGTGCTTTGCGCGCTTCAAACGAAGCAACGTTTGCAGACGAAGCTGTCAAAGCTTTGCCCTGTGGCACCAAGAAGTTGCGCGCGTAGCCAGACTTAACGTCGACAACGTCGCCCATTTGACCAAGCTTAGTGACGCGTTCAAGAAGGATAACTTTCATAGATCAGGTCCCCTTACTTAACGGCGTAAGGCAAAAGAGCAAGGAAGCGGGCGCGCTTGATAGCACGGGCCAGCTCACGCTGTTTTTTTGCAGATACGGCAGTGATACGCGAAGGAACAATCTTGCCACGCTCAGAAATGTAGCGCTGAAGAAGCTTCGTGTCTTTATAGTCGATTTTCGGTGCGTTCTCACCCGAGAACGGGCACACTTTACGACGGCGGAAAAACGGTTTTGCAGCCATGGGTTAGCGTCCTTTTCTAAGGTGATTAGTGACGACGTTCACGACGGCCGTCGCGTTCGTCACGTTTTTGCATCTGAACCGATGGGCCTTCTTGATGCTCATCAACCTTGATGGTGAGAACACGCATAACATCGTCATGCAGGCGCATCAGGCGTTCCATTTCTTGAACAGCAACCGACGGAGCGTCAGTGCGGAGCAAGGCATAGTGGCCCTTACGGTTTTTGTTGATTTTGTAGGCCATCGTTTTGATGCCCCAATACTCGCTCTCAACGACTTTTCCGCCGTTGTCCGCAAGGACTGTTCCAAAATGTTCGATGAGACCTTCAGCTTGCGTGTTGGACAAGTCCTGACGCGAGATAAGTACATGCTCATACAGTGGCATGTGCACTCCAGTTCGTTTTATGGCGCATTTCAAAGAACAGGGCATTAAACCTTCCACCCCTGTCCACGAGAGACTGCGCAGTTCCATACTTGTGGAAGGAAGTCGCCTTGTACACTTGTGCCAGGATTTTGCAAGTAGGTGACCATAGGTCAAGGAAAAATCAGATATGCGCCGTAGTTCGGCCCTATTCTCCTTGCAACCATTGGACGAGATGAACGCAATGTTCAGGTTTTCAGGAGACCGTTATGACGGCTACCGATTTTTTTCATGCCCGCCGCGATGCAGGTACTGGGCTTGGCCCAAAACGTGAGACTCTTCATACGTTTTCTGGCACGAACGTAAATTCGGTCTTCTTTCTGTTTCGATCCGTTTTGGGGATGATGTTCTTTCTCGGGGCGATTGGGATGTGGGTATTACCCGGTGCTTTGCTGGTGCCCGAATTGCGTATGATGCAGATCACTGTCACGGGGCTGTTTCTTGCGCTCGGGTTTGTTCTGTTTCGCGGTAGCCCGCCAAGCCAACGTCCTGAGCTTCATATTGATATGGTGCGGCGCACCGTTGAACTTGGGGTTCGTGATCTTACGGGTGGCACGGTTTCGATTGCGCGCTATCAGCTTGATGAGCTGTCCGATATTGCTGTGCTCAGCACAACGGTTGTTGCAACAGACCTCAGCGGCAACCGCGTGATCACTTTGGATCTCGAAAGCAGAACCGCCGCGACCGAGTTGCGCGATTTTCTGTCGGACATGCCTCCGCTTAGCAACCCCAGCAACGTTTTCCGCGATCATAATTCAATTTTCTAAATCCGCCTCGCCGAATTTAACGGCTTCTTGTTGCACCGGACACGCCTCCAAGTTATCCCGATGGGAACCAAAAAAGGAGAGGCAAGATGTCGACCGCGTTCGTATTTCCCGGGCAAGGGGCGCAAAGTATCGGAATGGGCAAAGCGCTGGCAGATACATACCCTGCCGCAAAAGCTGTCTTTGACGAAGTTGACGACGCCCTTGGCGAAAAACTCTCGACCCTGATTTGGGAGGGCGAGCAAGACGCGCTAACTCTGACACAAAATGCACAGCCCGCTTTAATGGCGACATCGCTTGCAGCGATGCGCGCGCTTGAAGCCGAAGGCGTCTCGATTGAGGACGCATCCTTTGTTGCTGGTCATTCGCTTGGTGAATATTCGGCTCTTGCTGCTGCTGGGGCCTTAACGATTTCTGATGCCGCCCGTCTTTTACGGACACGCGGTGAAGCGATGCAAAAGGCCGTTCCGGTCGGCATCGGTGCCATGGCCGCCCTGCTGGGGCTAGACTTTGAAACCGCCCAATCCGTCGCCGCCGAGGCCGCAGAGGGCGAGGTCTGTCAGGCCGCAAACGACAATGATCCGGGGCAAGTGGTTGTATCGGGCCATGTTGATGCTGTGAACCGCGCCATCGTTTTGGCTAAGGAAAAAGGGGCCAAGCGCGCTGTTTTGCTGCCCGTCAGCGCGCCGTTCCATTGCGCCTTGATGGAGCCTGCCGCCGAAGTCATGGCCAACGCGTTGGGCGATGTCGATATTGAACGCCCCAAGGTTCCCGTCGTGGCAAACGTTTTGGCTGACGCCGTAACCGATCCGGTTTTGATCCGCTCGCTTTTGGTGCAACAGGTCACTGGATCTGTGCGTTGGCGTGAAAGTGTACTTTGGATGGCCGAGCAAGGTGTCAGTGATATGTGGGAAATCGGCGCTGGCAAGGCGCTTTCCGGCATGGTGCGGCGCATTGATCGCTCAATCGCTTGCAAAGCGGTTGGAACACCGGATGATGTAAAAGCAGTCACCGCGAACTGAACGACAGGAACCTATAAATGTTTGATCTCACAGATAAAAAAGCCCTCGTCACTGGTGCGTCGGGCGGAATTGGCGGCGAAATTGCACGCGTGCTGCACGCTGCTGGCGCAACCGTCGGACTGTCTGGCACGCGCGAAGAACCGCTTCAGGCCTTAGCGGCAGAGTTAGGCGAGCGGGCGCATGTGTTGCCGTGCAACCTGTCGGACGGGGCCGCAGTTGATGCGCTGCCAAAACAGGCGATTGCAGCGATGGGTGGACTCGATATTCTTGTCAACAACGCCGGAATTACCCGCGATCAGCTTTTCATGCGGATGTCGGACGATGAATGGCAAAGCGTGCTGGATGTCAACTTGACTTCGACCATGCGGCTGTGTCGCGGTGTGATGCGCCCCATGATGAAATCGCGTTGGGGCCGGATCATCAACATCAGTTCGATCGTTGGGGCAACGGGCAATCCGGGGCAGGCGAACTATGCGGCCTCAAAGGCGGGTATGATCGGGCTGACCAAATCCATCGCCTACGAAGTCGCAAGTCGGGGCATCACAGCTAACGCTGTCGCGCCCGGCTTTATCGCAACAGCGATGACCGACAAATTGACTGACGACCAAAAGGCCGCGATCAACACCAAGATCCCAGCCGCACGGATGGGCAATCCAGACGAGATCGCAGCGGCTGTTTTATACCTCGCCAGCCAAGAAGCTGGATATGTGACCGGAGCGACCCTACATGTGAACGGCGGGATGGCGATGCTGTAAAAGCAACGCCAATATGCTTGCGAAAGCGTTTGCCAATGGTGCATCATGTGCTATAGGCGGCGCAGATTTTAGCCGATTGCAGTTAAACGCATCGGCAGTTCCGCTTGACGCGGGGATACGAGCCGCCCAAAAGGGCACCAAGTAAAGCCGTCCCGTTGGGGAGATGGGCAGAAACGAACCGAAAAGGTTCAAGTAAGAGGAATAGAACATGAGCGACGTCGCAGACCGCGTAAAGAAAATCGTTGTTGAGCACCTTGGTGTTGAAGAAGACAAAGTAGTCGAGAACGCATCATTCATCGACGATCTTGGCGCTGACAGCCTCGACACTGTTGAGCTGGTAATGGCTTTCGAAGAAGAGTTTGGAATTGAAATTCCTGACGACGCTGCAGAAACCATCCAGACATTTGGTGACGCAACTAAGTTCATCTCAGAAGCTTCTTAAGCTTTTATAAGAATTCAGTAAGATTACGGCGCTCCACACCGGGGCGCCGTTTTTTTTGGGTGATGGGGCGTTTGTCGTGTATGCTTGGGGCGAAGTCGCTCATGCGCTTTAGGATGCAAGGTTTCGTTCCTAGGGTCCCCTATGAGATTGTCGCCAGCATAAAGAGGTTGCCATGCTTATTGTCCCCGGAATTGAGTTACTAAAAAATCGGTGTGTATCGCTTCAGAGGGGGCGATTGGATGAACCGTCGATCTGGCATGTTGATCCCGTTGAGAAGGCGCGCGAATTTGCAAGTGCTGGGGCAACGCTGATCCATGTGACGGACTTTGACGCCGTTGGTGGGGAAGACCCGCAAAACGAGATAATCGAAAACATTATTCGATCTGCAGAAGCCCGTGTTCAAATCGGAGGCGGCATCCGCACGCGTGAACGCGCCGAAGAATTGATTGAAATGGGGGCCGCGCGGGTCGTCATGGGGACCGTGGCCGCATTGCAGCCGAACATGGTGAAAGAACTTGCCAACGCCTACCCTGATCAGATCGTTCTGGCCGTCGACGTTTGGGAAGGCGGTCTTATGACCGAAGGCTGGCGCACGAAGTCTGCTTTGTCGCCCGAGGCGCTGATTTCCGCCTATGCAGGGTCGCCCTTGGCGGCTGTTGTTATCACCGATATCGACAGTGACATAGAAGATCAGGACGCGCAGCTCGGGTTGATCTCTAGTCTCGCTGACGTTGCGAAGTGCCCAATCTATGCCCGTGGAACCGTCCGCAGTTTGGACGACATCGCGCGTTTGAAATACATTCCGGGCATTGAAGGCGCAGTGGTCAGTCGGGCGCTGTTTAACAAGTCCGTTGATCTTGCCGAGGCGATTGAGATCGCAAAGCCTGAACCAACAATACTGGCTGAATTCCAGTAAACCATAGCACCGTATTTGTACCAACATATCGGGGGCAGACAGAGTCTTTGCTTGCCCCCATAGGGCCAACCAAGCTATGCAGTTTCAAAATTACTTGAGGGAAAGGGCAGCACTATGCGTCGCGTCGTCGTCACCGGTATGGGTATGGTTACTCCGCTTGCTTGTGGAGTTGAGGAAACGTGGAGCCGCATTCTGGATGGTCAGTCCGGTGCAGGTCCAATTACGCGATTTGATGCCTCGGGTGTGACAACGAAATATGCCTGCGAAGTGCCTGTGGGTGACGGCACCGATGGAACGTTCAATCCCGATGACTGGATGGCCCCCAAGGACCGCCGCAAAGTCGACGATTTCATTCTATTTGGCGTTGCTGCTGCCATGATGGCGGTTCAGGATTCTGGATGGATGCCGGACGCGGACGAGGATCTTGAACGCACAGGCGTATTAGTTGGTTCCGGTATTGGTGGCCTGAATTCGATCGCTGAAACCGCGCTTTTGATCAAAGAAAAAGGGGCCCGTCGGGTTTCGCCGTTCTTTATCCCGGGCGCTTTGATCAATCTGATATCCGGCCAAATTTCGATCAAATACGGCTTTAAGGGACCAAACCACGCGGTTGTGACGGCCTGTTCGACGGGTGCGCACGCTATTGGCGACGCCGCGCGTTTGATCATTACCGACGACGCTGATGTGATGATTGCAGGCGGGGCCGAGGCTGCTATTTCCGAGATCGGTATCGCTGGCTTTAACGCCTGCAAGGCGCTGTCGACCAAATGCGAAGATGACCCCAAATCCGCCAGCCGTCCCTATGACATCGACCGTGATGGATTTGTCATGGGCGAAGGTGCTGGCGTCGTTGTGCTTGAAGAATATGAGCACGCAAAAGCCCGTGGTGCCAAAATTCTGGCCGAAGTTGTGGGCTATGGATTGTCAGGCGACGCCTATCATATCACGGCCCCATCCGAGACCGGTGAAGGCGGTGAGCGTTCGATGCGGGCCGCTTTGAAGAAGGCGGGCATGGTGCCTGAGGATATTGACTACATCAACGCGCATGGCACATCGACCATGGCCGACGTGATCGAGCTTGGCGCGGTGGAGCGTATGCTGGGTGATCACGCGAGCAAGGTAACGATGTCTTCGACCAAGTCGATGACGGGGCATTTGCTTGGGGCAGCTGGTGCGATTGAGGCGATTTTTTCGATCCTTGCAATTCGCGATCAAGTGGCTCCTCCGACGATTAACCTCGACAATCAAGCCATTGAAAGTGCTATTAATTTGGCCCCAAATGTTAAGCAAGAGCGCGAGATAAACGTGGCGCTTTCAAATTCGTTCGGGTTTGGCGGTACAAACGCCAGCGTGATCTTCCGAAAGATTGACTGATGTGGCGGTCCATCGCCTCAAACTCGATTTCCATTTTGGCGGTCGTTCTGTTTTTGCTGGCCGGTCTCATCATGTGGGGTCAGGGGCAATACCGTGAAGCTGGTCCGCTTGCATCCGCGATCTGTCTGAAGGTTGACCGCGGATCGAATATGACCGAGGTTTCACGAAATCTTGAGGAAAATCAAGCAATTAGTAGTGGTTCGTTGTTTCGCATCGGTGTGAAGTACGCCGAAAAGGACGACGATCTTAAGGCTGGCAGCTTCCTTGTGCCGGCGGCGTCTTCGATGTCTGATATCGTTGGTATTGTGACGGATGGCGGACCAAGTACATGCGGCACCGAAATCGTTTATCGCATCGGTGTGTCCCGTATCACTACCCAAGTCCGAGAGCTTGATCCTGACACCGGACGGTTTGTTGAAAAGATGAACTTTGATCCTCAAGCTGATGTTCCGGAAGGATATTCATCGTATCACGACATCGCAGGAACGCGCTATCGGATTGCTTTCGCTGAAGGTGTCACCAGTTGGCAAGTCGTCGAAGGTTTGCAATCCATTGACGTGTTGACGGGCGAAATTGACGCCCTTCCAACCGAAGGAACGGTTGCCCCAGACAGCTACGAAATCCGGTCAGGCGCGAGCCGGGAAAGCGTTATGGCGCGGATGGTTGCGGCCCAAAGTGACATCTTGAACCGCGCATGGGAAAGCCGCGCTGAGGGTCTTCCGCTTGAGACGCCGCAAGAGGCATTGATCCTTGCGTCCATCATCGAAAAAGAAACCGGCGTTGCCGAAGAACGTGGGCTTGTGTCCAGCGTATTTATCAATCGGTTGAACAAAAGCATCCGCCTGCAAACGGACCCGAGTGTGATTTACGGATTGATCAAGGGCCAAGGCACATTGGGCCGTGGATTGCGACAGAGTGAACTAAAGCGCAAAACCGATTGGAATACCTATGTTATTGATGGTCTTCCAAAAACACCGATTGCGAACCCCGGACGGGCGAGCATTGAGGCGGCGCTTAATCCCGACGTCAGTGATTTCATCTATTTCGTGGCTGACGGCACTGGCGGACATGCGTTTGCAAAAACCCTGCGTGAGCACAATGTAAATGTGCGTAAGTGGCGTGAGATTGAGGCGGCTAAGTCAAACTAAGACGGGCGTTCCTCCGGTGTGATTAAGTTTTTGTTAACTATAACAACATCTTAGCGTTGACTTTGCGAACGGTCCTCGGTACACCTTGTGACAAGCTAGAAGAAGTGGGCAAGCGGCCAGGGATCATTCCCTCGGCCGTTTTTCTGTTTCTCTTGTGCGGAGACCCTTTCGCATGAGGCAACAACAATGGCTTTGATCGAAACTGAAACCGAGAAATCGCGCCTTTCTGAGGCTATCCGACTGGCCGAGGGTCAGTTGGGGGATTTAACGGCTCTTGCAGCTGGACTGCTCGAGGACATCAAGGCGGGTGATGCGGACGCAATCAAGTCAGCTGTAAAAACGGCTGAGGAACTGCGCAGGCTCGTGAAATTGGCAATAGATTTGGAGGCGCGATATGATCGTGACAGAAAGCGAGACGCCGGATTCTCCGGTGCTTACGGGCTCGACTTGGAGCAAGCCCGATCTGACATTCGGTGCAAATTGGGTCGCCTCCGGACCTGCTGCCAATCAGGAGCTGTTTCTGGATAGCCTGACTGAGGGAGAGCTTTTAGCTCTCCCTTTTTTGTTCGAGTTTTGGGCATTGCCACATCAGTTGCCCCCCGAAGGGGATTGGCGCAGTTGGGTGATCTTGGGGGGACGTGGTGCCGGCAAGACGCGGGCAGGTGCTGAATGGGTGCGGTCGATGGTCGAGGGCAGTCGACCGCTGGCCCACGGCAAGGCGCGACGGGTGGCGCTGATCGGGGAAACGATTGACCAGGCGCGTGAGGTCATGGTGTTTGGCGAAAGCGGTATTTTGGCGTGTTCGCCTCCGGATCGACAGCCCCGATGGGAGGCCACGCGCAAGCGATTGATCTGGGACAATGGTGCCGAGGCGCGGTTGTTTTCGGCGCATGATCCCGAGGCTTTGAGGGGGCCTCAGTTTGATGCGGTGTGGTGTGACGAGCTGGCGAAGTGGCGCAATGGACGCGAAACATGGGATATGATGCAGTTTGGTCTGCGATTGGGCGATGATCCGCGAGTTGTGGTGACGACGACCCCAAGGGATGTGGCTGTGTTACGCGATCTGCTTGATACGAAATCCACGGTTTTGACCCAAGCGGCAACCGAAGCGAACCGCGCCAATCTTGCGTCCAGTTTTCTAGCTGAGGTGCGCGCCCGGTATGCGGGGACGCGGCTTGGGCGGCAAGAATTGGACGGCGTGTTGCTTGGCGGTGACGAGGATGCGTTTTGGTCCTATGCGATGCTGGATACCTGTCGCGTAACCGATCCCGGCCCGATTGATCGCGTGGTGGTGGCCATTGATCCCCCCATAAGCAGCGGCAATAAGGCCGATGAATGCGGGATTGTGGTGATCGGGGTGCGCCAGCTTGGGGCGCCGCAGAATTGGACGGCTGTCGTGCTTGAAGACGCGTCTGTTCAAGGGGCAAAGCCGTTAACCTGGGCGCGGGCCGCAATTGAGGCGCGCGATCGCTGGCAGGCTGAACGGGTGGTGGCCGAGGTTAACCAAGGCGGCGAGATGGTTGAAAGCGTCGTGCGACAGGTCGACCCTATGGTGCCGTTTCGCGCCGTCCATGCCAGTCGCGGGAAACATGCGCGGGCCGAACCAGTATCGGCGCTTTATGAGCAGGGTAAGGTTTCGCATCTTGGGACGTTTGAGGCGCTCGAGGATCAGATGTGCCGGATGGGGCGACGCGGGTATCAAGGGCAGGGCAGTCCTGACCGTTTGGACGCGTTGGTTTGGGCCATGCAGGACGCGATGATTGAACCCAGTCAGGCGTGGAAGAACCCTCGGATTCGCGCGCTTGGGTGACCACCGTACGGTGGGTGAAAAGCTTCTTAACATTTTAAACAGAAAGTCTGGTCAAGCGATTTAGTGACCCGAACTTGAAAGGGAGTCCGAATGAAATTTGGGTTTTGGAAAACAGCCGAGGCAGACGTTCCCGAGCAAAAGGCAAGTGCAGTGCCAGTGATCGCCTATGGTGGCGGACATCGATCTGGCTGGGGTGCAAAGGATGGCACCGCATTGGTGCGCAGCGGGTTTACCGGAAACCCCGTCGGGTTTCGTGCGGTGCGCATGATTGCAGAGGCGACGTCAAATCTTGGTTTGGTGTTGCAGGACGGGCAACAACGATATGACACTCACCCCGTTTTGGCGCTGCTGAAGCGGCCGAATATGGCTCAGGGACAGGCAGAATTCTTTGAGGCGTTGATCTCGCAAATTCTTCTGTCCGGCGATGGGTATATCGAAGCGGTTGGCGCAGACGGGGTGCCTAGCGAGCTTCATGTATTGCGGTCTGACCGGCTAAGCGTTGTTCCGGGCGATGATGGGTGGCCTATCGGATATGATTATACCGTTGGGGGCCGAAAGCATCGCTTTGACATGCAGCGTGAAACGCCGCCACTTTGTCATATCCGCAGCTTTCATCCTTTGGATGATCATTACGGGCTGTCCCCGCTTCGCGCGGCGGCTGGGGCGGTAGAGGTGCACAATTCGGCGTCTTCTTGGTCTCGGGCGTTGTTGGAAAATGCGGCGCGCCCGTCGGGGGCAATTATCTACAAGACAAGCGATGGTCAGGGCAGCTTAAGTGCAGATCAATACGATCGGTTGATTTCAGAAATGGAGAGCCATCATCAGGGTGCACGCAATGCTGGCCGTCCGATGTTGCTTGAGGGTGGTCTCGACTGGAAGCCTATGGGCTTTAGCCCGTCGGACATGGAGTTCCAGAAAACCAAGGATGCGGCAGCGCGTGAGATTGCCTTGGCGTTCGGGGTGCCGCCAATGTTGCTTGGGATACCCGGCGACGCGACCTATGCGAATTATCAGGAAGCCAACCGTGCGTTCTATCGCCTGACGGTATTGCCGATGATTTCCAAGGTGGCGGCAAGTTTGGGCACATGGCTTTCGGAATTCACAGACGAGAGCTTTGAGTTGAAGCCTGACCTCGATCAGGTGTCGGCCTTGTCGGCCGAGCGCGACGCGCAGTGGTCGCGTGTTGGACAGGCTGAGTTTCTGTCAGATGCGGAAAAGCGGTCGTTGCTTGGGTTGCCGCCTAAGGATGAGGCCCATGAGTGAGCAGCGTTACGGGTTTGAGGCCTTTGATTGCGCGCCTGCGTTGCGGCTCGAGGCCCATGAGAGGGTGGCGAGTTTGCAGTTTGACGCGTTGAACCGGCGATTAGAGCGGATCGAGTTGCTGATCGAGCGCATGGAAAAGCGGCTATGGCTGACCGTCTTTGGGGTCGTTGGTGTGGTGTTGGCGCAAGCCGTCCAGTCATTGCTGGTGAACGTTGGATAAGGGAATACGATATGGAACACGGATTGGAACAGAAATTTTGCCGCTTTGACGAAGCCCTAGAGGTGTCCAACGGCGTCGAAATTCAAGGCTATGCGTCGCTTTTTGGGGCAGCGGATCAGGGCGGTGACGTTGTCGAAGCAGGCGCATATGCGCGAAGCTTGCGCGACTTGGCGCGACAGGGGCGTCGCGTAAAAATGCTGTGGCAGCATGATCCAGCCCAGCCGATTGGAGTTTGGGACGAAGTGCGCGAAGACGCCAAAGGTTTGTACGTCAAAGGGCGGTTGCTTGAAAACGTGGAAAAGGCCCGCGAGGCGGCTGCCTTGATTGAGGCGGGGGCCATTGATGGGTTGTCAATCGGGTATCGCACGAAGCGATCGCGCAAGTCTGACAAGGGCCATCGGCTATTATCGGAATTGGAGCTTTGGGAGGTGTCGTTAGTGACGTTCCCAATGCTTCCATCGGCGCGGGTTGGGGCAAAGGGCGAAGGCCTGATTGACGCCAGCCTGCGAGAACTGGCGGGCGCGCTTGAGAGTGCGCGACGCATAATCTCGGGCGCGTAGGCCCGGGTAAACTTTCCAGTAAGGATCAACGGATGAATGAAACCGAGATGCAGTCTCGGACCGGAGGAGATGTGTCTCCGGTTCGCGACGTGACCCGCGCTGTCGAGGGCTTCACGCAAGATTTGAAGAGCTTTCAAGATGAAATCCAAAACCGCATTCAAAAGCAGGAAGAAAAAATGAGCAAACTAGATCGTAAAACGTTCCAAGCTGGTCGTCCGGCGCTGTCCATGGCCGCAGACCACAGCGCGCCGCACGAAAAGGCCTTTGACGCCTATCTGCGCTCGGGTGATGAAGATGGCCTGCGTGGGCTTGAGCTTGAGGGTAAGGCGCTAAATACCGCTGTTGCGGGGGATGGTGGCTATTTGGTTGACCCTCAGACGGCGGGGCAAATCCAGAACGTGTTGTCATCGACCGCATCAATCCGTGCGGTGGCCAATGTGGTTAACGTCGAAGCCACGTCCTTTGACGTGCTTGTTGATCATAGCGAAGTTGGCCACGGTTGGGCGACGGAAGCTGGTAACATAGCTGAAAGTGCCACGCCGACCATCGATCGCATCACGATCCCCATGAATGAGCTGAGTGCTTTGCCAAAGGCCAGCCAGCGTTTGTTGGACGACAGTGCCTTTGACATTGAAGGTTGGTTGGCCAAACGCATTGCCGACAAGTTTTCGCGCGCTGAGGCGGCATCGTTTGTGAACGGTGACGGCATCGACAAGCCGACGGGTTTTCTGAGCCACGCGACAATCGACAATGACGTTTGGGCGTGGGGTAGCCTTGGGTATGTGCCAACTGAACAACCAGGTGACATCGGCGATGCCGCACGACTTGTCGATCTGGTTTACGCGCTTGGTGCGCAGTACCGCGCGAATGCGACGTTTGTCATGAACTCAAAGACTGCGGGGACGTTGCGCAAGATGAAGGATGTCGACGGTCGCTTCTTGTGGTCTGATGGTCTCGCCGCGGCCGAGCCTGCGCGTTTGCTAGGGTATCCAGTGCTAATCGCCGAGGACATGCCAGATATTGCCGATGGGGCTATGGCTGTTGCGTTTGGTGACTTTGAAGCTGGCTACACAATTGCAGAACGTCCCGATCTGCGCGTGCTTCGTGACCCCTTTAGCGCAAAACCGCATGTGTTGTTCTATGCAACCAAGCGGGTCGGTGGCGATGTCAGCGACTTTGCGGCGATCAAGTTGCTGAAATTCTCGCTCGCGTAAGCGTTTGAGAGGGGGGTGGCCCTTGGTGGCCACCCTCGGGTGCGCATTGGCGGTGGCCGGTGTTGTCTAGCTGTTTCCCTCCGTCCGAGCGACGCCGGGCTGATGCGCACCAACCCTCAGACGGGGGCAATGAAATTTCGCGGAGAAATCTGATGATGTTAGTTGAAGAAACATCTGTGGCCGCCGTGGCCTTGCCGCTTGCTGAGTTCAAGGACCACTTGAGACTCGGGACCGGGTTTTCGGACGATATGATACAAGACCCAGTGCTTGAGGGTTTTCTTCGCGCGGCCATGGCCGCCATTGAGGCCCGCACAGGCAAGGTTTTACTAAAGCGTGACTTTGCTTGGACTTTGCAAGTTTGGCGTGATGCGCGTGGACAAGCGCTGCCTGCGGCCCCTATTGATGCAATAGTTGAGGTTGTGATGACCGATCGGTTGGGGGATCTCGAGGTTGTGGACCCCGCGCTTTATCGGCTTGCGCCAGATGCGCAACGCCCGCGCTTAATGCCGACAGGTTTTGTTTTGCCCGGTATTCCACTTGGCGGGTCTGTAGAAGTCACCTTTACGGCCGGTTTTGCAGATGCTTGGTCGGGCCTGCCACCGGATTTGGCTCAAGCCGTTTTGCTTCTGGCGGCCCACTACTACGAGTTTCGCACTGAAACTGCGCTGGGACAGGGATGTATGCCGTTCGGGGTCACCAGTTTGATCGAGCGTTACAAGACCGTGCGCCTGCTTGGGGGGGGCTACGCATGAAGGGTGTGCATTTAGGCCGTCGTCTTGTGCTTGAAGCCCCAGAGCGCATTGCAGACGACGCAGGCGGGTTTCTCGAAAGCTGGATCGCGCTGGGGGTTGTGTGGGCGGATGTGCGATTGCGCGCCGGTCGTGAAACCTATGACGGGACAGGGCGTGCTTCAGAGACGGATTACAAAATCTTCGTGCGTGCAAGTCCACATGGCGCTGCGTCTCGTCCAGTCCCCGGACAGCGTTTTGTCGAAGGTGTTCGGCGCTTTCAAATCGAAGCCGTAAGCGAGGCGGACACCCTCGGGCGGTATCTTGTTTGTTTTGCGCGCGAGGAGTTGGTTCTATGAGCTTTGCGACATCGGAGGCGCTTCAAAAGGCGGTTTACGCGGTTATCACGCAAGACGTTGCATTGCAGACGATTTTGGGTGGTGCGATTTATGACGGCGTTCCGCAGGGCCAAAAACCCGATATTTACGTGAGTCTTGGGCCTGAAACTGTGAGATGGCGTGGTGATGCTACGGCAAGCGGCGCGCAGCATGACTTTACGATTTCTGTGATCAGCGATGGCCGTGGCTTTTCGACGCTTAAACAGGTCGCGGGTCTGGTCAGTGACGCTTTAAGCGGTGCCAACGTGACCTTGGAGCGGGGGTCGCTTGTTTATCTTCGGTTCCTAAAGGCCGTTGCCAAACGGATACGCGCGTCGGGTGGTCGTCAGATTGATCTGATTTTTCGCGCTCGTATCGACGATATTTAGTTTTTCAGACACATAAAGGAGGAGCACACATGGCTGTGCAAAGTGGCAAAGACCTATTGGTCAAAGTCGATTTGACCGGAAGTGGTCAGTTTCAAACCGTGGCAGGGCTTCGGGCAACGCGGATCAGTTTTAATGCGGAAGCGGTGGACGTCACCAGCCTTGAAAGCCAAGGCGGATGGCGCGAGCTGTTGGCGGGTGCCGGGGTGAAGTCAGCCTCGATTTCTGGCGCTGGGGTGTTTCGGGATGCGGATACCGATGAACGTGCGCGCCAGATTTTCTTTGACGGAGAGACGCCCGCGTTTCAGGTGATTATCCCAGACTTCGGTCGGGTCGAGGGGGCGTTCCAAATCACATCCATCGAATACGCGGGCACGCATGACGGTGAAGCGACCTATGAACTGGCGATGTCGTCCGCCGGTGCGCTCAGCTTTACGGCGCTATGATGGACAACCCGTTTTCAGGTGAAGTGACGCTGATATTGGATGGCAAGCCGCAGGTCATGCGTTTGACGCTTGGTGCTTTGGCCGCACTTGAGGCGCGGCTTGAGACAGATAGCCTCGTCGCTTTGGTCGGGCGTTTTGAGGGCGGCGAGCAAAGCGTTGGCGACATCATCTCGCTTTTAAGCGCTGGGCTTAAAGGGGGCGGATGGACCGGGCGCGAACAGGACCTGAAAGACGGTGATATCGAAGGCGGCATCTTGGCCGCGTCGCGTGCAGCGGCCTTGTTGCTGATGCGCGCGTTTTCGATGCCTGGGGTCGGAGACACGGGCTAGTGGCCGCCTTTGATTGGGGCGCGATGCTGGTGGCCGGTGTCAATCATCTGAAAATTCCCGTTCGGGACTTTTGGAACCTGACACCGGCCGAATTGATGTTTCTGATTTCGCCGACGCAGACCAGTGGATCTTTGGGTCGCACTGGCTTTGAGACCCTTTTGGCGCATTTTCCAGATGACGTAGGAGAGAATAATGAGCGATCCCAATAGTCTAGAGGATTTGGATGAAGCCTTTGACGCTTTGCTTGACAACAGCCAAAGCGTTAACGCCGTTCTGTCGGAGTTTACTGGCGAAATCAGCCGGTTGAAGGGTGTTTTGTCTGAAACAGGACGCGATGTCGCCGTGTTGGAAAAAGGGTTAAGTCGTGGATTGCGCAAAGCCTTTGACGGTGTTTTCCTTGACGGCATGAAAGCATCCGAGGCCCTTCGTCAAGTTGGGCAATCATTGATGCAAAGCGTGTATAATTCAGCCGTTAAACCCGTGACAGACCATTTTGGTAGCGTTTTAGCTCAGGGTATTGGCGGTATAACAGCCGGTCTTATGCCGTTTGAAAAAGGCGGAAGCTTTGCGCAGGGACGGGTGATGCCGTTTGCAAAGGGCGGTGTGATTTCCAATGCAACGGCCTTTCCAATGCGTTCCGGTGTTGGCTTGATGGGCGAAGCCGGACCCGAGGCGATCATGCCGCTGTCACGAGGGCCGGATGGCAGTCTTGGCGTGCGCGCGCAATCGGGACGTCAGGTGAACGTCACGATGAATATCCAAACGCCGGATGTTCAAGGATTTCAACGCAGTCAAAGCCAGGTCGCGGCGCGCCTTAGTCGCGCTTTGTCGGTCGGTAATCGCAATAGATAGGAGAGGGTCCATGTCATTTCACGAAGTGCAATTTCCAGCCAACCTCAGTTTTGGATCCATTGGCGGCCCTGAGCGGCGCACCGAGATCGTCACGTTGTCTAACGGGTTTGAAGAACGAAACACGCCTTGGGCGCATTCGCGACGAAGATATGACGCCGGCCTTGGGTTGCGATCGCTTGAGGACATCGAAGCGCTGGTCGCCTTTTTTGAAGCGCGGCGGGGTCAAATGTATGGATTTCGATGGAAGGATTGGGCGGACTACAAGTCCTGTTCCGCTGGTAAGACACCTGGGTTTGAGGATCAAGTCATCGGCCTCGGGGATGGGGTTGAGCGGGTGTTTCAGCTTACCAAGACCTATCGGTCTGGCGAAAACGACTACGCTCGTCCGATAAAGAAACCTCGACAAGGCACTGTTTACGTTGGGCTTTCAGGCGATAAGATGAGCGAAGGAGTGGACTGGAATTTGGACCCTTCTTTGGGGCAGATCGAGTTTACCCAAGCACCTGACATCGGCGTAATCGTCACCGCAGGCTTTGAATTTGACGTGGCCGTGCGCTTTGATATCGATCATATCCACACATCGGTCGCGAGCTTCCAAGCTGGTGAAGTTCCGAACGTTCCTGTGGTCGAGGTGCGGCTATGACCGGGGCATTGGACACACACTTACAGACTGGTTTGACGTCGGTGTGTCGCTGCTGGAAAATCACGCGTAGGGACGGGGTTTGTATTGGATTTACCGACCATGACGCCGACATTTCGTTTGACGATACTTTGTTTCAGGCGGGGTCCGGGTTGTCGCCAAGTGCCCTGTCACAGGCCTCAGGTCTGGCGGTCGATAACACCGAGGCCATAGGGGCTTTGGACGCGGACACGCTGTCTGAGGCGTCAATTGCGGCGGGATTGTTTGATGGCGCTGAGGTTGTTGCGTATCTCGTAAACTGGGCGAATGTCGCTGAGCGCGAAACCCAGTTTCGTGGCCATCTTGGGGAAATTACCCGCGCCGGAGGCCAGTTCAAGGCCGAGGTTCGGGGTCTAACGGATGCTTTGAACCAATCGCGTGGTCGCGTATTTCAAAAGCCGTGTTCCGCGGTTTTGGGGGACAAGGCCTGTGCCTTTGATGCGTCTCAAACCGGTTTTACTGTCGACGGGGTCGTTTCGGAGGCACTGACAGATCGTCAGTTCGTTGTGCAAGTCGACGGTACGTATCCCGAGCGGTGGTTTGAACGGGGGGTGCTGCGTCTCGCGGCTCAAAAGGGGCAATCTATTTCGATCAAACGTGACGATATTCAAGGTACGAATCGATCCGTAACTCTTTGGATGGGAAGTAAAATCGCGATCAAAGTTGGGGACGCGGTGCAGCTTGTGGCTGGGTGTGATCGGCAATTCAAAACCTGCCAGAACAAATTCCAAAACGTCAAAAATTTTCAGGGGTTTCCGGATTTACCCGGGGAAGACTGGGTGATGAAATTGCCGTCACAGGGGCAAATCCATGATGGAGGAAGCCGGCGGTGAACACTTATGTAGCGCGGATTGCCCAGACTTGGATCGGGACGCCCTATCGACATCGCGCATCGCTGAAAGGCGTTGGGGTCGATTGCTTGGGTCTCATCCTTGGAGTTTGGAGGGAATTGGGGCGTGAGGTGGATTTTGACATCCCTCACTATGCGCCGGGATGGCGTGAAACTTGTAAAGATGAACTGCTTTGGCAACGCGCAAAATCCAACCTACGGCCGGCTGATCGTGAGATTCAGGCAGGCGACATTGCGTTATTGCGGATGCGGGATGGGGCTGCTGCGCGCCATTTGGGCATCGTTTCGGGCACATGGCGAGAGCCGAAACTAATTCACGCATATTCTGGGCGTGGTGTTGTGGAATCAATCATAGGCAAACCTTTGAGACGACGCTTCGTGGCGCGTTTCAGGTATCCAGCGGAGTAAATCATGGCAACTTTGGTATTATCAGCCGCTGGCGCGGCATTGGGCGGCGCGGTCGGTGGATCGTTGCTTGGTGTGTCTTCGATGGTTATTGGACGCGCGATTGGGGCCACGATTGGCCGACGTATTGACGAACGCTTGTTGGGGCAGGGATCTGAGCCTGTTGAAACGGGCCGTGTAGATCGATTTCGGGTGATGGGCGCGCGTGAGGGGGCGTCAATTCCTAGCGTGCACGGGCGAATGCGTGTTGGCGGGCAGGTCATTTGGACCACGAGGTTCAAAGAGCATGTTTCTGAATCCGGTGGTGGCAAAGGAGG